>OIYF01000196.1_pt1 | contig 27362 bp, 16 predicted proteins | sample 1587971 | NCBI WGS metagenome assembly OIYF01 (sample SAMN03283248) | human gut metagenome | biome: human-associated habitat; material: feces | host: Homo sapiens | place: Peru | collected 2012 | reverse complement strand
CGATTTGACGGCTGTCAAATCGGCTAGCCGTATTGTCGGCGAGCATCTCTGCCCGGGGACCATCGTCTGTTATGAATCGACAGTCTATCCTGGCGTGACCCGCCGCATCTGTGCGCCTATCCTCGAAGAAGCTTCCGGCCTTGTCTGCGGCCAAGATTTCAAAGTCGCCTATTCACCGGAACGCATCAATCCCGGCGACAAGGTCCATCGTTTACAGAACATCTGTAAAATCGTATCGGCAATGGACGAAGCGTCCCTGGAGGATGTGGCTCAGGTCTATGGCATGGTCATCGAAGCCGACGTGTATAGAGCCCCGAACTTGGAAGTGGCTGAAGCGGCCAAACTCATCGAAAATGCCCAGCGCGATGTCAACATCGCCTTCATGAACGAAGTCGCCCGCGCTTTCCACCATATGAATATCGATACGAAAGAAGTCATCAAGGCCATGAATACCAAATGGAACGCCCTGCATTTCACGCCGGGCTTGGTCGGTGGCCACTGTATTAGCGTCGACCCGTACTACTTCATCTATGAAGCCCGCCGTTCCGGCTACATGACCCATCTGGCCGCAGCCAGCCGACTGGTCAACGACAGTATGGCTGAATTCGTAGCGACGTCGACGATTCGTGAAATGATCCGCGCCGATTTGCGGGTCCATCATTCCAGAGTCTGTCTCTTGGGTCTGACTTTTAAGGAAAATTGCCCGGATATGCGCAATTCCAAAGCCATTCAAATTGCTCAGCATTTATTGAAATATGAAGTAGACTTATCAATTGTCGACCCCTGGGTTGATCAAGCTGTTGTGCCAGTTGATTTACGCGACCGCCTTATTCCTTTGGAAGAAGTACAGGATATGGATGTTCTCGTATTTGCTGTTCAACATCGGCAATTCGGCCAGCTCACACCGGAGCATCTGATGGGACTTTACCGAAAAACAAATCGCCCGAAAGTGCTTGTCGATGTCAAAGGTATGTATGATCGTCATGCCCTGGAAGCCTTGGGATTTTTGTATTGGAGCCTGTAATATGCATCTTAAAAAACACGTCATGTATATTTGTTTAGGACTACTGATTTTGGGACTTATCTATTTTTTGGCTTTATCGGATATTTTCCATCCTAAACAGGTAGCTTCTTATGAAAATTTTACAGAAATCAGCGAAGAATACGACGCGACAGAGGAAATCAACGAAGCCACAGAAATCTATGCGAAATCGGCAGATATGGCCCGTATCGTCAAAGGCACGCCGGGAACGGATAAAAAAGTCGTCTACCTGACCTTTAACGGCATGGAGAGCCGGGGGAATATGGAAGGCATCGTCAAAGCGATGCTCCAGCATGGCTTCCATGGGACCTTTTTTGTCGAAGGGGCCAATGCAGCTCATGAAGAAAAGGTGACGCAGAAACTCGTCGACGAAGACCAGCTCATCGGCAATTATGGCTTTGTCGGCATCACCAAAGCGGAACGGCTGGATAAGGATCGCCTTATCGAACAATTCTGTAAGACCCAGAAGGTTTTATCACTCGTAGCCGGTCATCGGGCGACGTATTTTGCCCTGCCGGAAACACGTTATTTACCGGCTTTGCTTCGAGCTGCCAAAGCCTGCGGTCTGGATTATGCCGTCGCAAGCGATATTGTCATCAAAGAGAGCGATTTTACCCGACCCAATGGAGTAGAAAAATTGCTGCAGCAGATTCAGCCGGGGATGGTCGTATCTATCCGCTTAGACCATCCGGTTCCTATTATTTTTTATGAAAAGAAAGAGGCCGATATTCCGGCAATTGACAAAAAGCCGACCATTAAAGATGATGTGGCTGCCGATGGGCAAAGCGTACCTATCGTCGAAGCGGTTCAGTCTTTATGTAATGCCTTAGCGGATCAGGGATATGCAGTAGAACCTGTGTCCGCATTAGTTCCGTTTTCAGAGAATATAAGGGAAGGAGGATCCTCTAATGGATCATAAATACCGGCACAAAGCGGCGTTGATTGCGGCTATCCTGTTCTTGCAGGGAGCCTGTTTCATGCCTAGCCTAGTATCGGCTGCTGGAAGTGTCGATACTTCCCAAGAGGAAGCGGCTGTACGAAAAGCCGAACGGGAATTATTAGTGGCTCAAAATAACTTAATTGAAGCACAGCGGGCATTGATTGCTAAACAGCAGTTAGCATTACAACAGGCAACAGGCAAAACCTATCCGGAAATAAGCAGTTTGCCGTCCAACTATTCCAGCGCCGCAGCCTCTTCGGATGGAAATAAGATACGGCCCTATGCGACAGCACCTGTCATTCGTCCGGTCGAACTGCCCATTGAAACAGAATCAGTCCCGGAATCCTTAAAACCAACTATTTTACCGGGGAAACAGGCTGTCCAGAATGAGGCGGCGACATCCCCTGTCGTCAAAATGCCTAAAACTGTGAATATGGCGGATATCCAGCAAATGATTGCTGAGAATCATGGTGTTCTGGCACGAGAAGAAAAGGATATCTACACGACAGAAGCTGCCATCCCTTTTACCTTTACAGGATTTTCACGTCGTGAGTCCGTCGATGCCGTCCTCGATGCCCTGCAGGCTGTAAAGGGACGGGCGACTTTCTTTGTCACGGAAGGCGAAATGCGCAAAAATGAAGCGGCTGTCCGCGACGTCCTTCGGGATGGGCAGGAACTGGCCCTTTGTATTTATCCGAAACCGACGGAATCAGTGGCGGACGTCTGTGCCGATATCATCCGTGGCAAGGAATTATTAAAAACGAAGTATGGCGTCGATACACAGCTGGTCAAACAGTTTTCTGGTGTCGTCCGCAAGGAAACACAGGAAGCCGTGGCAGCTACAGGAAACCGTCTTATCGGTACTCGTATCAATGCAGTCCAGAGCCGGCATAAAGATTATCCGTCGGCTGAAAAAATCCTGCCGGAAATTTTTGGAGCGAATACCTTATCGGCTACTCGCGGTGGTATCATCAATATCCGTATGGACTGGTACACCAAGCCTGATTTGGCAGCCGAACTCTTTCTATACATCAAACGCAAGAAAATCGATAATATCGCTTATAATGCTTTCGGTGACGTCAGCGGCGTCAATCCGGCTAATGATTCGGCCTATGCCCTTCGTTCTGTCGGCGATATCCTGGCGGATACGGCGCATCTTTGGACGTATCCTGTGCCTAAAGATCGTTATTTGCCGCAATTACAGCGTCATCCGCTGATTGCACCCAATATTAGCCATGAAGCCTTGGTCGATGTACTGGCAAAGCGGTATATTGGTGAACATACTGTCAAAGAAGACCGTACTGTCGGTTTTGAAGCTAAAGATTTTGAAAAACTCGATTTGACGGGCAATGTCAAGACCGATGAACCGGTTATTTTCTTGACCTTTGATGACTGGGGGTATGATAATTCTATCAATAAATTGCTCTATGTCCTGCGTAAGCATAATGTACCGGCAACATTCTTCGTCTTAACTCACAATATGCCAGACAATCCCAATTTGTTGCGAGCTATCGCCATGGAAGGCCACGATATTGGCAGCCATACCAACCTTCATAAGCCCATGTCGACAGAAAATGAACACAAAAAGCAAGTGCCGACGGAAAGCTATGAAGAATACTACACCGATGTGAAGACTTCTTATGAGCGATTGGAGAGTGTGCTTGGTGATTTGAAATGGCAGGACGGCTCCCCTGTGCTGACTAAGATGATGCGTCCACCAACGTTGGCTATCAGTGACATGGGGACGCGGGTTATATTGGAAAATGGCTTTGAATACATCGTCAACGGCCATACTTCGACAGAGGACTATGCTGCACCAGATCTGGAGACGGAAATTAAGCGTATCCGCGACGGCCTATACTACCGTGGAAAGGTACGCAAGGGAGCTATCTTTGTCATGCATATGACGGCGACAGCCAAGTATACGGCAACAGCCTTGGATATTATCCTGACGGAAAACGAAAAGAAAGCCGACGGGGATCCGACGAAGTTCCGCGTCGGCCAGTTATCGCAGTACCTGAATGGTGGCTATTCACAGGCCAAGACAGAAAAACAACTCCGACATGAACGCAGGAAGATAAAGTGGTGGTCATGATGTGGAAAGGAAAAAAGAAAGACAAGCCAGAAGAAATATTAGAAGACGTTCTCATGAAGGAACGGCCTGACCGGCGGCTCCTGCCTCATGTGCCGGGTCGTCAGCGCAGCGGTCACAACCGCCGTGCCCTGCCTGATGAAGAAGTGGCAAAATACAGCTATTTGAAGTTTGCCAACGGTGAAGATGCCAATGCCCGCTATCTCGTCGATTATGACGTCCGTATTATGACAGGCAGCAAAGGGTTCGGCCATTCTTATAAGGGCAAAGCGAAAGATTTGTCCGTCACCGGTATGGGCTTGACCGTTGATGCCGATGCGGCGCGGGACATCGTCAAGCATGGTGTCGTGACGGTAGCTTTTGAAATCACCCCGGGGAGTATGCCTGAAGGGTTGGAAATGAAAGTCAAGACGCAGGCGAAATGTGTCCGTCCGACGTCGGAAGACTTAGCGGCTTTTTTGGCAGAACACGGGGAAGACCAACCCGTGTTTCTAGGTCTTGAGTTCAGTGAAAACTTATTGGAATATTCGAGTCGTCACAGTTCTCGCTTTGCTGTCCCCTTCGTCTCGTTCCTGCTTTTCATCATCTGCTTGTGCATTGTCCTCATGCGCACGGAAAGCATTGTTTACTTCAAGTTTAACAAGTACTTATATCTATACAGTATCATTGCCAGTACGTTCTTACTCATCAAGTATATTTTCGGCGCCTTTTACCGGCCCGTCAAGATTGATGCCAACTATACGCCAGGTGTCACCATTCTCGTGCCTTGTTTCAATGAAGAGACGTGGATTCGGCGGACGATTTTGAGTGCTATGGACCAATTTTATCCGCCGGATAAATTGGAAGTCATCGTCATCGACGACTGTTCGACGGACCACTCTGTCGAGCAGATCCGCCAGACCATCGAAGAAATCCAGACCAAGGAAGGGCCGGAAACGGCAGCGCGCATCCATTATATCGTCCAACCCGTCAATCAGGGGAAACGAGAAGCCCTGGTGGCAGGTGCCAAAGAGGCCAAGCACGAATTGGTCCTGTTTGTCGACTCCGACAGTTTCCTCAATCCCTATGCCATCCGCAATATCGTCCAGCCTTTCAAGGACGCACGCTGCGGCGGCGTATCGGGCCGGACGGACGTAGCCAATACGTATACCAACTCGCTGACCAAGATGCAGTCCGTCCGCTATTATATTGCCTTCCGCATCATGAAGGCCGCTGAAGGCCTGTTCGATGCCGTCACCTGCTTGTCCGGCCCTTTGTCGTGCTACCGCAAGGATTTAGTCCTGCGCTATGCCGACGATTGGCTGAACCAGCGCTTCCTCGGTCACAAGGCGACGTTCGGCGACGACCGTGCCATGACTAACTTCATCCTGCGCCATCACCGGACGGATTACCAGGATACGGCTATCTGCTATACTATCGTACCTAACGACTACGACGTCTTCCTCAAGCAGCAGATGCGCTGGAAGCGGAGCTGGCTCCGGGAATCGCTGGTCGCCAGTACTTTCATGTGGAAAAAAGAACCTTTCATGTCGGTCATGTTCTATATGGGCCTCTTAGTGCCTATCATTGCACCGTTCATCGTCTGTTACAACCTTATTTATATCCCCATCATGCATCGTGTCTTTCCTTTCACTTTCATTTTGGGGATGTTCCTCATGGCCGGCCTCATGAGTGCCTGCCAGCTTTTCTTGCGGCGCAGTACGACCTGGCTCTATGGTATTTGGTTCTGCCTGTATTATGAAATGGTCCTTCTGTGGCAGATGCCTATTGCCTGGTTTACCTTCTGGAAATCGACGTGGGGCACGCGGATGACGCCGGCTGACGTAGCTGAAGCCGCTAAAAAAGCGGGAAAACCGGTTCCGACTCCCCAATCGGCTGTTTCTGCGCCTGCACGGGAACATGAAATCGTTCCTGCTAAAAAGAAAATGCCGCCGGTGCAGCCGAAGGCGGAAATGAATGATGATCTTCGTGCTCAGATTGCCGCTTTAGAGAAATCGATACGTCATCAGCAAAATGAACTGGAGCAACTAGAAAGACGGATAAAGGAGGCAGATGATCATGCTGGCCGATAAAGACGTGACCCGCCGGATAGATAAACGAAAGCGTATCCGCTTCATTGGGGAAGGGGCCTTTTTACTGATAGTCCTGGCTATCATCATCGATGCCCTGTTTGTCTTTTCGACGTATAAACCGTATGATGACGGCGATGTTGCGACCGATAAGGACCGCGGTTTTGTAGCCCTGTCTTATTTTGGCGTCGACCGAACGGGGACGAATGACCTCATCGGTGTCGATTTGCTCGATGAGCATTTGGCTGCCCTCCATAAGAACGGCTATGTCACGCTTACGGGCAAGGATATCCAAGACTACTATCACAGTGGGAAAGCGCTTCCCAAACATGCGTTGTTCCTCAATTTTGAAGATGGCCGCCGCGATACCATCGTCTTTGCGGAAAAACTGCTGGAAAAATATAATTATCACGCAGCCATTTCGACGTATGCCGATAATTTGAACGGCAATGACAGCAAATTTTTGCGGCCTGATGAATTAAAAGACCTGACAAAATATGGCTATTGGGAACTAGGGACCAATGGGTATCGTCTGTATTACATCAATGTCTTCGACCGCTGGCATCATTATCTGGGCAATATGAACCCTGTCGTCTATTCCCATCTTACGGGCGTCCTGGGGCGTGATTATAATCACTATCTCATGGACTACGTCCGCGATGACAAGAATTTCCCTGTTGAAACATACCAGGTCATGAAGGACCGCATCAGCGACGATTATACGATGCTCCGCGATACCTATACGAATGACATCGGCTACGTGCCGGAAATTTATACGCTCATGCATGCCAATACGGGCCGTTTCGGCAATCATGAAGATGTGAGCCGTGTCAATGAAAAATGGATCCGCAAGCTCTTCAAGATGAACTTCAACCGCGAAGGCGACAGCCACAACGACCGGAAGAGCAGTATCTATGACCTGACCCGTATGGAACCGCGGGCTTATTGGCCGGTCAATCACCTGCTCATGCGCATCCATGACGATGGTGCCGATGACATCCGCTTTGAAAAGGGCGATTCGGATCAGTATGCACAATGGGATGTCGAAGACGGGGCTGCTGAATTTAAAGATGAAGCCATTTACCTGACGACAGCGGGAAAGGGCAAGGGACAGATGAGCCTGAAGGGGAAAGAGGATTTTCAGGACCTGTACCTATCGACGCGCCTCAAGGGCAACCAATATGGGACGCAGAAAATCTTCCTGCGGGCCAATGGCGACTTGACGACATATATCGTCGTCGGCCTGGTCAACAACAACCTCGTCATCGGCGAATGTCATGACGGGTCTTATCGGGAATTGAAGAAAGTTGATTTACAGCTCTTCGATGGGCAGAATTATCTGTCTGAAGACGAGGACAAGAAAGAAGTTGCTTCAACGGAACGGCAGGTCCTGGCCCGCTACGGCGCCAATGTCAACATGATCCAGAAGCAGTTAGGGCGTCTGGCAGAAGTTGAAAATGAAGATGCCCGCACTGTCGCTGAAGGGTCACCTGAATACCGGCCCACCTTGAGCTATCATAAACGGGGAAATCGTCAGCTGAATATCGAACTCCACGGCGATTTGCTGAGTGTCGATATTGATGGTCGGCCGGCAGCCGCGAATGTAACCGTCAGCGAACTGGATGCGGGCCGCCTGGTCCTCGGTGCCCAATGGCCCGGCTATGGCTACAGTCAGACCAATTTGGCCGATGACGTCTATGATGCCGTTTTTGACGGTTTGAAAGTCACCGAATGGACGGCTAATGAAAGTGAAGGTGCCGTCCTGTATGATGTTCATTACCAGGGCTGGCAGAAGTGGAAATACAAAGTTCATATCTGGTGGCGCAAGGTCCTCGATTGGGCTTTGGCACATTTTTAGGAAATGAGGAAAGTCAACATGCGCAGAATCATGAAAATTCTCTCCGGCGCCGTCGCAGCCGGCATCATCCTGGTCGTCGCCGGGGCGGTGTCGCTCATGGTACCGTCGACGTCGGCAGCCAAGCAGCGTCCCCAGCCGACTTTTGACAACAATGCCTGGATTGCTTATTGGGATTACGACAAAGGGCTGAAAGAAGCCAAGGATATTAGCAGCCAGCTCAATTCGGTCAGCTATTTCGGCGGGGCACTCGATCGTCAAGGCCAGGTCATCGTCCTAGGGCCGGCCAAGGCGTTCGCGGCAGAGAAACTGCCCCGCTATAAGGTGACGGTCAAGAAGTACCTGACGGTCGTCAACGATGTCTATGACAACCCGCAGGACCCGAAGGGGCAGACCAAGGTCAAAGATACGTCAATCCTGGAAACTATTCTGGCCACGCAGGCTTCGCGTCAGGCCCATATTGACGATTTGTTCCGGACTATGAAAGCCTATGGCTATGACGGCCTGGAAATCGATTATGAACAGGTTTGGAAGAATCCTCTCGTGGCTTTCCGTTATGTGAAATTTATCCAGGAAATCGCCGCGGCAGCTGACGAACAACAGGTGCCTTTGCGCATCATTTTTGAACCGTCTGTCCCGGCCAACAAGCTCATTTTCCCGGAAGGGCCGGAATACGTCATCATGTGCTATAATCTCTATGGTACGCATACGAAAGACGCCGGTCCCAAGGCGGATCCGGACTTCATCAATACCGTCCTCGGACGGGTGGACCGTCTGCCGCGGCCGCACAGCATCGCCTTTGCTACTGGTGGCTGTATCTGGGAAAGCGGACAGAGCCCGCGTATGGTCACGGAAGGGGAAGCCCGCAAGCTGGCCAAATCACTCCACGCTAAGGTCCAGCGCGATTCGGCCAGCCAAGCCTTACAGTTTGAAGGGCATCGGGCTGATGGCGCGGCCGTTACCGGCTGGTATGGTGACAGCGAGACGATCCGGGCCTGGAAACAGCAGGCTCTGGAACATGGTGTCGATGGCATTTCCCTGTGGCGCTTAGGGGAAAATGACCACATCAGGACATACTATGTTGGCTTGATGCCATAGTATATTTATGCTTTTGTATGCTGTTTGTTGACACAAATTTAGGCTGGGTATATAATACTTGATGTAAAAAGTAAACATTAAATTCGGCAAACCCGGGGAAACCCGGCGACGCAAAGCTATAGGGCCTCTGCTGGCAGCCAGTTGCAATCTCTCTTTTTTGTGTGCAAAAAAGGAATCAGGTTTCTGATGACGGCCGCCGTACAGCCAGTATGGGGCCGTTTTTTTTGTGTGTATCAGACAGGGGGATTCCATGTACTGTAATCAGAAAAAGATGATGACGCTTATTGCGATTTTGCAGGATGCCGTGTGTCAGGCTATGACTAATGATGACCCGGACGACATCCTCTTTTCCTTTGTTGCCCGCATTGGCTCATTTTTAGGCGCTGGAAAAGCGTTTCTCTTCGATGATACGCCTATCCACTTCTATTGCTGGACCCCGGATGGCATGACTTATGATACGGCTCGTGTCATCCCGAGCGAAGATCGGCAGAAGTTGCGGAGCTGGTTCAAGGACTTGGCCAGTCGGGCCCATCCGGTCTTCATTGCCGATACGGCAGACTGGCCGGACCTGGATTCTTCTGTCAAGGAAAATATGCATCGTGCTCACATCCATAATGTAGCGGCGATGGCATTTTTTATGCCGGACAAACGGATTGGCGCGATTGTCTTGGAAAATATTCATCCCGATGCAAGGGAACAGGCCGACGGACTACTCCGCCTGGCAGGCAGCTTCCTTTTAGTGCTGCTCAAAGGCCGCGACCATATTTATCAGATGCGGAACCACAGTTTCATCGATCAGATGACCGGCGTGTTTAACCGCAATGCCTTCGATGCCTATCAGCAGCACGTCAACTGCCAGGTCAGCATGGGCGTCCTCTTTGCCGATATCAATAACCTCAAGAAGACGAACGATGAAGAAGGTCATGCCAGCGGCGACCGGCTCATCTGTCATACGGCGTCGATTCTCCAGCAATACCGCCATGGCGGTGAGGTATTTCGCATCGGCGGCGATGAATTCGTCATCATCTGGCAGCATGTGGAAGAACGGAATTTCCATCAGGCCTGCTATCAGATCCGCAGACAAATCGCGTTCCAAAACTTGAACATTGCCCTTGGCTATCATTGGGTAGCCGAAGCCATCCAAGGCTTGCCTCCTGTCCTGCAAGCCGCCGATAAGCACATGTATGAAGAAAAACGACGTTACCATAGGCGGCAAGTCATCCGCCCGTAGGGTCCGACCTGACCAGGGCGGCCCGCCACGAGCCACGGCTTTTTTCGCGGACTCAGATGCGGCGTTCCGCCGCGACAGACTCAAACTGACAACGACGCTTCGGGAAGCCCTCAGCGCGTAAAAAAACGCCCCGACCGGGGCCTGCGTAGGGGCCGACCTGGTAAGGCGGCCCTCCTGAAATGTGATGTACACGACATGTATGACGGGTGATGCGTGAAAAAAAGCCTCATATACCAGAAGGGTCATACCCACGATTCACAGCGGGACGCCTTGCTCAGGACGTCCCCTACGGTATCGCATACAGGCGATGGAAATGAACGCAGCCCGCCACGAGCCACGAGCCCTTGCGGCCCGCCCTTCTTTGCTGGTATAATAAACTTGATAAATTATGCATTGAAGTTTATTTTTTACCCTGCAAAGGAGGGTTTTTTATGAATATTGCGCAATATACGAAAGCGGCATCGCTGGAAGAAGCGTGGAAACTCAAGCAAAAGCGGTCCGCTGTCGTCCTCGGCGGCTGCTGCTGGCTCCGCTTGTCGCCGCAGCGGCGCATTGCCCAGGCCATCGACTTGGCCGGGCTGGGGCTGGACCAGATCGAAGAAGGAGACGATGTCTTCCGCCTCGGCGCTATGGTCACGTTAGGGCAGCTCGAAGGTCATGAAGGGCTGGCCGCTTTTACCCAGGGGGCTATGAAAGAAGCCGTCCGCCATATCGTCGGGACCCAGTTCCGCAACATGGCGACTGTCGGCGGCAGTATCAGCGGCCGCTTCGGCTTTTCTGACATCTGGACGCTGTTCCTGGCCTTGGATGCCCGCGTCGAATTGTACAAAGGCGGCACAGTCAGCCTGACAGACTTCGGTCAGAACGGACCGGGTACGGATATCGTCACGCAGGTGGTCATCCCGAAAAAGGCCTGCCAGACGGCGTACGCTTCACTGCGTCTCAATGAAACGGATTTCCCGGTCATCGCCGTAGCCGTGTCGGCCGACGCAGAAAACGTGCGCTGTGCTATCGGCGCCCGTCCGGCCCGGGCCCAGGTTGTCAGCCTGCCCGTAAGCGATGTGCGCAGCCAGGGGATGGAAGGGGCCGCTGCGTCGATAGCCGGCTCTTTGAGTTATGAAAGCAATATGCGCGGTTCTGCCGATTATCGTCACGATATGGCGGTCGTCCTTTGCCGTCGCTTACTGACGAAAGTACTGGGAGGTGACCAGTGATGACCATTACGTATTGGCTGAACGGCCAGAAGGCGACGGCTGACGTCGCGCCGGGCCTGATGCTCTATGATTTTCTTCGCAGCCAGGGCTGTTACAGCGTCAAATGCGGCTGTGAAACGACGAACTGCGGCCTCTGTACGGTCTGGGTCGATGACATACCCGTCCTGTCCTGTGCCATGCTGGCCGTCCGCATCGACGGCTGTCATGTGACGACCCTGGAAGGCTTGCAGGACGAAGCCAAAGAATTTGCCCTCTATATGGGCCGTGAAGGCGCCGACCAGTGCGGTTTCTGCAATCCCGGTTTCGTCATGAATGTCCTGGCCATGGTCCGCAAGCTCGATGCGCCTACCGAAGACGATATCAAGGAATTTTTGTCGGGCAATCTCTGCCGCTGCACGGGCTACGTGAGCCATATGCGGGCCATCAAGGCCTATTTCAAAGCCAAAGGGAAGGAGGTCCGGGCATAATGGAATACAAAGTTATCAACCATACTGTTGCCAAGAAGGATTCCCAAGCCCTGGTCACAGGCCAGCCGGTCTATACGGATGATCTGCGGCCCAAGGACTGCCTCATCGTCAAGGCCCTGCGCAGTCCTCATGCCAGAGCCATCGTCAAGAACGTGAACAAGAGCGCTGCCGAAAAGGTGCCGGGCATCGTCTGCATCGTCACGGCCGATGACGTACCGCAGTCGCGGTTCACCATTGCCGGCCAGACCTATCCGGAACTGAGCCCGTATGACCGCCTCATCCTGGATAAGCAGATCCGCTTTGTCGGCGATCCCGTCGCCCTCGTCGCCGGTACGAGTGAAGAAGCCGTCGACAAGGCCCTGCGCGTCCTCCGCGTCGAGTACGACGTCCAGGAACCGCTCCTGGATTTCACCAAAGCCTTGGATAACGATATCGTCGTCCATCCCGAAGACAACTGGAATCCCCTCGTCGACGTCGGCGGCGACAACAAGCGTAATCTCGTCGCCCAGGCCTGTGATGAACACGGTGACATCGATGCCGTCCTGGCTTCATCGGATGTCGTCATCGACAGGACTTATCATACGCGCCAGAACCAGCAGGGCGCTATGGAAACGTTCCGGGCCTATGCCTATAAGGACGCCTTCGGCCGCCTGACCATCGTCAGCTCGACGCAGGTTCCGTTCCACGTCCGCCGCATCGTTGCCAATGCCCTGGAAATCCCGAAATCGAAGATCCGCGTCATCAAGCCGCGCATCGGCGGCGGCTTCGGCTCCAAGCAGACAGCCGTCATGGAAGTCTATCCGGCGTATATTGCCTGGTTGACGGGAAAACCGGCGTATATGATTTACAGCCGGGAAGAATCCATGACCGTATCGACGCCGCGCCATGAATCGCAGATCCGCGTCGTCCTCGGCGCCAGCAAGGACGGCCATATCCGCGGCATCTTCGTCGATTCCCTGTGGAACGCCGGTGCTTATGGCGAACATACGCCGACGACGGTCACGTTGTCGGGGCATAAATCGATTCCCTTGTATAATGCAGCCGAAGCTTTCCGCTTCAGTTATACCTGCGTCTATACCAATACCATCGCCGCCGGTGCCTATCGCGGTTACGGTGCGACCCAGGGCTTGTTTGCCCTGGAAACGGCTGTCAATGAACTGGCAGCAGCCCTGCACATGAGCCCTGTGGCCCTGCGCCTGAAGAACCTGGTCCGTCAGGGACAGGTCATGCCGGCTTATTTCAATGAAACGGCCCTGAGCTGTACCCTCGACAAGTGCCTGGAACGGGTGGTCCAGATGTCCGGCTGGCACGACGACTGCCCGCGTCAGGTCCTGCCCAATGGCCATATCCGGGCTATCGGCATCGCTGCGGCCATGCAGGGGTCGAGCATTACCAACGTCGACGTCGCCTCGGTCACCATCAAGGTCAACGACGACGGCTTCTATTCCCTCAATATCGGCGCTACCGATATGGGGACGGGCTGTGATACTATCCTGGCCCAGATTGCTGCGGAATGTCTTCTCTGCCCGGTCGACAACATCGTCACCTATGGCGTCGATACGGATACGTCGCCGTATGACAGCGGCTCCTATGCGTCGTCGACGACGTACCTTACGGGCAATGCCGTCGTCAAGACCTGCCAGAGCCTGATACAGCGCATGAAAGAACGGGCTGCCGTCAAACTCGGCTCGGCCGGTATCGACAATCTGGAATTTGACGGCCAGGCCATCACTGACCTGGCGACAGGGAAGAAAATCACCATCAAGGACCTGGGCAACGACGCCATGTTCATGAATGACATCGCCCTGGAAGCGACGGAATCGTGCTACTCGCCGACCAGTCCGCCGCCGTACATGGCCGGTGCCGCTACCGTCGACGTCGACCCGGAAACGGGCCATATCTCGCTGGTACAGTATGACGCCGTCGTCGACTGCGGCACGGTCATCAATCCGGCCCTGGCCAAAGTCCAGACCGAAGGCGGTATCGTCCAGGCCATCGGCATGGCCCTGACCGAAAATATCCAGCTTACGCCGTCAGGCCGTATCCAGAACAACTCCTTCATGCAGTACCGCATGCCGACGCGTATGGATCTGGGCCAGATCAACGTTGAATTTGAACCAAGCTACGAACCGAACGGACCGTTCGGGGCCAAATCCATCGGCGAACTCGTCATCGACTCGCCGGCGCCGGCCATCGCCCACGCCATCTATAATGCCACCGGCATCTGGCTGCGCGACCTGCCCATGACGGCAGAAAAACTCTACAAGGCGATGAGAAAAAAATAGTGGCTCGTGGCTCGTGTAAGGGCGCCCGCAGGTCGCACTCCGCAATGCAGGCGCCGTCCTGTACGGCCTGCCCTGGCTCCCTTTATAGGGGAGCTGTCAGCAATGCTGACTGAGAGGTTGCTTTTTCTCAGAAATTTCAATGGAAAGGGGCTATCCCATTAAGTATTTTTGCTTAATGGGATAGCCCCTTTTTATGTATTCGGGTGTATTCGGAGAACTACGGCCTGCGTTATTCCCATCATTCAGGGCGGGCCGCCTTAGCAGGACGGCCCAGGGGACCGTTGCGGTCTACGAACCACGAACCACTAGGCCGTAGGCCGAAGCCACGAGCTCATCATTTTACGATCATAACGGGCAGGCCCGAATGGGTCGTGATGTAGCGGCTGACGCTGCCCAGGAGAATCGAGGTCAGGCCGCTGCGGCCGCGGCTGCCCATGATGAGCAGGTCCGAGCCGTCTTTTTCGGCTTTTTTGAGGATTGTCGGACCAGGGCGGCCGATGTTGGCGACGAAGTGGATGTCCACGCCGCCTTTATGGTCGGCTACGGCAGCCTTGCACAGGGCAAAGACGCGGTCGGCGCTCTGGCGCAGGCGGTCTGTCAGGTCTTCCAGGCCGTGTTTTTTCTGGTCCAGTGCCGTTTCTTCGGCAATGAGGTCGCGCATGTTGGCGACGTGGAAGACCGTCACCGATGCGCCGTCGGCTTTGGCAAATTCTACGGCGTAGCGGACGGCTTTCAACGATTCTTCCGAGCCGTCGGCCGGGACGAGGATGCGCTGATACGGGCCTTCTTTTTCATTATGTGCCAGCAGGACCGGGCATTTGGCATGGGCCAGGACATACGTGCTGGCGCTTCCCAGAATCTGTTCCGACAGGGAATGGCTGCCGCGGCGGCCCATGACGATGAGGTCGGCGTCGCATTTTTCCGCTTCGCTGAGGATGCCGATTTCCGGCGTGCTGACCAGCTGGACCGTGTGGACCATCAGATTTTCCGGAACGGCTTCCATGGCTTTTTCCAGGACGTAGCCGCTCTTGTCCTTGGCCAGCTTGGTCAGGTCCTTGACTTTTTCGTCCGTCATGTCTTCGAAGACATCGAAGCTGTCCAGGACGGCATCGGCATTGGTGATATTGACGATGGTCAATTCAGCGTTGTAGACGTTGGCAATGTCGATGGCATGCTGCAAGGCGTTGTGCGACGGATGGGAACCGTCAATGGGAACTAAGATGTTTTTCATGATACATACCCCCTTTTTATTGGAACTATTTTTCCAGTGAGCTGTTGATGCGGACGCCGCTCAGGAAGGGCAGGACCGGTTTCGCATCTTCCTGCACCGGTTCGCGGATGCCTTCAAAGGTCGTCGTCAGCATCAGTTTCAGACGGTTTGTCTGGTTGACTGAGCTGGCACTGGGGTCATAGTCGATAGCGACGATGTTCGTTTCCGGGAAGGCGGCCTTCAAGGTCTTGATCATGCCTTTGCCCGTAACGTGGTTCGGCAGGCAGGCCCAGGGTTGGAGGCAGACGATGTTCTTGGCTCCGCGGTGGATGAGGTCAATCATATCCCCCGTGAGGAACCAGCCTTCACCGGCTTCATGGCCCAGGGACAAGTATTTCTTCGCTTCGTCGGCGATATCGTAGATGGATGTGATGGAATCGAAATGGCGGCTCTTGGCGACGGCCTGTTCATAAGGCTTGCGGTACCATTCCAACAGGCGGACGGCGGTCTTGCTGAGGAAGGAATCCTTCCAGCTGCCCGACAGGTACTTGTGGCGGAACTGGCTGTCCAGCTGGCCGTAGAGGAAGAAGTCTGCCAGGCCGGAGACGATGATTTCGCCGCCTTCTTCTTCAATCATGCGGACGATATGGTTATTGGCGATGGGGTGGAACTTGACGTAGATTTCACCGACCAGTCCGATGCGCGGCTTCATGGTTTCGCTCATGTCGATGTGGTCAAATTCGTCGACGAGGTCGCGGATATTTTTCCTGAACGATTTGAAATCGGCTTTCTTCAGCTGTTCGGCGCACTTCTTCTGCCACTTGTGGAAGAGGGCTTCGGCCGTGCCCTTGACCTTTTCATAAGGCCGTGTGCGGTACAGGACCTGCTGCAGGGCGTCACCGTAAATCATGCCCATGACCAGGCGGTGCCAGAAACCGATGCCGGGCTGGAAGCCGGGCTGCTTGTTCATGCCCTTGAGGTTCAGCGACAAGATGGCGACTTGCGACATGTTGGCGTCGTTCAAGGCCTTGCGGATCATGCCGATGTAATTCGTCGCCCGGCAGCAGCCGCCGGTCTGGGAAATCATGACCGTCGTGTGGTCCAGGTCGTATTTGCCCGACTTGAGGGCCGTAATGATCTGGCCCAGGCTCATGATGGCCGGGTAGCAGGCGTCGTTGTGGATATAAGCCAGCCCCGTATCGATGGCTTTCTGGCCCTGGTGGGGCAGGAGTTCGACGCGGTAGCCTTCGTGTTCGAAAGCGGCCATGAACAGCGGGAAATGGATCGGCGTCATCGACGGGGCCAGGATGACGTTCTGCTTGGCGTCTTCCTTGGTGAATTTCGTCTTTTCGTAGGAATACGGTTCGATGACGTGATCTTCTTTGGGCCGGTGATTCATGACGAACAGCAGCGAACGGAGGCGGATGCGGATGGCGCCCAGGTTGGACCCTTCGTCGATCTTGAGCAGGGTGTGGATTTTGTGACCATGGGCCAGGATGTCCTGGACCTGGTCGGCGACGATGGCGTCGAGGCCGCAGCCGAAGGAATTGAGTTCTACCAGTTCCAGGTTCGGATGCTGCGTGATGTACTGGGCCGCCCGGTAGAGGCGGGAATGGTACGACCACTGGTCGACGACGCGCAGGTGGCCCGGGAACTGGCCCAGCGGTGCCACGCCGTCTTCGGTGAGGACGGCCAGGCCCAGGCTGTTGATGAGTTCCGGTATGCCGTGGTTGATTTCCGGGTCGATATGGTACGGGCGGCCGCAGAGGACGATGGCCCGCTGACCGGTCTTTTCCAGGTTGTCCAGGATTTTCTTAGTCAAATCATAGATTTTCTGTTTATACGCTTCTTCTTCGTCCCAGGCGGCAGCGGCAGCGGCTTTGATTTCGTGAGCCGGCAGGTTCCAGTCCTTGAGTTCTTCCGCCAGGCGCTTGCCGATGCGCTTCTTGTCGTGGAGCGGCAGGAAGGGGCAGAGATAGGGCGTATTGGTTTCGGCCAGGCGTTCGCCCATGTTGTTGCGGATGACTTCGGGATAGCTCATGACCATGGGGCAGTTGAAGGTATTGTCCTTGCTGCCTTCGCTGGGGCCGTTCTGGATGCAGGGATAGAAGATTCGGTCGACGCCTTTTTCCAACAGGTTTTCGATGTGGCCGTGGACCAGTTTGGCCGGGTAGCAGGCCGAATCCGACGGGACCGTGTCCATCGCCTTTTCAAAGAGGGGTTTTGAAGACGGGTCGGAAAGGACGACGGTATAGCCGAGTTTGGTGAAGAATGTGAACCAGAAGGGATAGTCTTCGTACATGTTGAGGACCCGCGGGATGCCGACGGTGCCGCGCGGCGCATTGGCAACGGGCTTGTAGCCGAAGAGCAGGTTGTATTTGATCTTGTACATGTTGGGCAAAGGCTTCTTGCGGGCCGATGTCGAGCCAGCGGCGCCGCGTTCGCAGCGGTTGCCCGTGATGAAGGACCGGCCGTCGTTGAAGGTATTGACCGTCAGCAGGCAGTTATTGGTGCACAAGCCGCAGTGGCGGATGGACGTCGTGACCTGCAGTTCTTCCAGGGCCTTCGGGCTGACGATGGTCGACTTGGCGTGGTCCTGGTGATAGGCCGTGCGGCAGACGAGGCCCATGCCGAAGGCGCCCATGAGGCCGGAAATGGCCGGACGGATGACCTGGCGGCCCAGGAGCTTTTCGAAAGCCCGCAGGACGGCGTCGTTGTAGAAAGTGCCGCCCTGGACGACGATGTGCTTGCCGAGCTTGGCCGGGTCTTTGACCTTGATGACTTTATACAGGGCATTCTTGATGACCGAGTAAGAGAGGCCTGCCGAGATGTCGGCCAGTGTAGCCCCTTCTTTCTGGGCCTGCTTGACTTTGGAGTTCATGAAGACCGTGCAGCGCGAGCCCAGGTCGATGGGGCTCTTGGCCAGGAGGGCGGCCTGAGAGAAGTCCTGGATGGACATTTTCAGGGATTTGGCGAAGGTATCCAGGAAGGAACCGCAGCCCGACGAGCAGGCTTCATTGAGCAGGATGTCTTCGATATGGCCGTCTTTGATGCGGCTGCATTTCATGTCCTGGCCGCCGATATCAAGGAGGAAGTCGACGTCTGGGCAGAAGTGGGACGCTGCCTGATAGTGGGCAATGGTTTCGACTTCGCCCAGGTCGAGGTGCAGCGCTTCCTTGAGCAGGGCTTCGCCGTAGCCGGTGATGCCGGCTTTGGCGATGAAGGCCTTTTCCGGCAGGCGGCGGTAGACTTCGGCGACGATGTTCTTGGCCGCTGTCAAAGGGCTGCCTTCATTGTTCTGGTAGTGCGAATAAAGGATCTTCATGTCTTCGCTGAGGACGACGGCCTTGATGGTCGTCGAGCCGGCGTCGATGCCCAGGTAGCACGGGCCGCTGTAGGTGGTGATGTCCGCCTGCGGGACCGTGTGCTGGCTGTGGCGGGCCCGAAATTCGTCGAGTTCGGCCTGGTTGTTGAACAGCGGTTCGACGCGGTCCGATTTGGCCAGGGTCGATTCGTCGACGTTCTTCAGCTGGCCCATGAGGTTCATGAAGGAAACGGGCTTCGTATCTATGCTGCCCAGGGCGGCGCCGATGGCCACGTAGACCTGAGCGTTTTCCGGGGCAATAACCTGTTCCGGCGTCAGATGGAGGGTCTTGGCGAATTGTTCCCGAAGCTGGGACAGGTAGGTCAGCGGACCGCCGAGGAAGCAGACCGTGCCTTTGATGGGACGGCCGCAGGCCAGGCCGGTGATGGTCTGGAAGACGATGGACTGGAAGACGGAAGCGGCGACATTTTCCTTGCTGGCCCCTTCGTTGAGCAGGGCCTGGATGTCCGTCTTGGCGAAGACGCCGCAGCGGGCGGCGATGGGATAAATGGTGTCGGCTTTCTTGGCCAATTCATTGAGGCCGCTGGCATCGGTGTCGAGGAGGGTCGCCATCTGGTCGATGAAGGCCCCGGTCCCGCCGGCACAGTTGCCGTTCATGCGGTGTTCGTTGCCGCCGGTCAGGTAGGTGATCTTCGCATCTTCACCGCCGAGTTCGATGATGACGTCCGACTGGGGATAATAAGTGCGGACGGCTTTGGTACCGGCAATGACTTCCTGCAAAAAGGGAATGTGCAGGTAGTCTGCCAGGGCGATGCCGCCAGAGCCGGTGATGGCCATGGTGATTTGACGGTCGCCAAAGATTTCATAGGCGTTTTGGAGTAAATCCCAAACTTTTTGGCGTATATCCGTATAGTGGCGGACATAGCATGCGTGAAGGCATTGTTTGGCATGGTTGAGGACGGCAATCTTTACCGTCGTCGAACCGATGTCGATGCCGATATGTAAGAGATTTTTCATGTTTTGTCACCCTATCGGTTTACCAACCGATTCTTTCTTATAAATTTCTATATTATAAAGACTGTATATAAAAAGTCTACTTTATATTGTACCATAATCCCCTTGTTCTGTAAGGGGGTGGGAGAGAGGATTTTTTGCTGCGCCATAAAATGAGTTACGACAAATCCTGGCAAATATGATAGAATAAAGGTGTCCCTGTCTTAATGAAAGCTATATTTTTATCATAAAGGAGCCCTGTCATGAGAAAATTCGTAAGCGAACACCAGTCCCCGTATTTGGATTTGACGACGGAAGTGTCGGATATCCTCTATCGCGGTCACTCGCAGTTCCAGGACATCATCGTCGCCGATTCCAAGGAATTTGGCCGCATGCTGGTCCTGGACGGTGTTTTCCAGACGTCTATCAAAGATGAATTTATGTATCACGAAAGCATCGTCCACATCCCCCTGTTCCTCCATCCCAACCCGAAGAAAGTCCTCATCATCGGCGGCGGCGACGGCGGCGCCGCCCGGGAAGCCGTCCGTCATCCGGAAGTCGAATCGGTCACCATGGTCGACATCGATGGCCAGGTCATCGAATTGTCCAAGAAATATTTCCCGGAAATCTCTAAAGCCATCCTTGAAAAGAATCCCAAACTGACCGTCAAAGTCGGCGACGGCATCGCCTTCATGCGGGAAGCCGAAAACTATTACGACGTCATCATCGTCGACTGCTCGGACCCCGTCGGCCCTGGTGAAGGACTGTTCTCGTATGATTTCTATAAGGACACCTTCAAGGCCCTCAAAGAAGACGGTCTCTTCGTCCAGCAGACCGAATCGCCTTTCATGCACCGCAAACTGGTCAAGGATATCTTCGACTGCGTATCGGACATCTTCCCCATCACCCGCCTGTACACGGCCTTCATCCCGCTCTACCCGTCGGGCATGCACTGCTTCACCATGGGCTCGAAGAAATACGATCCCTTGGCATGGGAACCGAACCGCAAACGGACCTTCCCGACCAAATACTACAACGAAGGAATCCAGAAGAGCGCCTTCGTCCTGCCGAACTTTGTCAAAGATTTATTGTACGGTGAAAAAGAAAGATAAAAAGTGAGAGCTGTCATACTCTGGCAGCCTTTCTTTGTTTAGGAGTGATTCCATGAGATTCCCAATGATTGCTGTTCTGATAGTCGGTGTGGCTTGGCTAAGTCCATCCTTAGCGGGTCAGCCGAGTTGTGCTGCTGATATGATACAATCTGCTTCGATGCGTAATCAGGCCGTCGCCCTTGCCCGGAGCAATCAATATGATCAAGCCTTGTCTTTATGCCGGAAACTGGCCGATGCCGGGTATGAAGACCCCGGTTTTTGGGCAGATTATCTGACCATTCTGTCCTGGGCTGGGAAAGAAAAGGACATGATTAACTTGGCGGAAATTCATTATTCCCAAGGCTTTGCTTCCTTGCCGGACTACACTTTGAAACCGCTGGCTCAAGCTTATGCTCATCAAGGAATGACATCCAAGGCCGACGGGGTGTATGCCCTATTAGTCGGGCGTAATGGTGTGGGCAGTGATAAATCATATGAGCTCGATTACCAGCGAGCTCTCGATGCTATGAACCGAAAGGATTATGTTGAAGGAGAACGTTATTTCAGTCAGGCCAAGGCCGAAGCGCCATCGTGGCTCACGCAGTACAGCCGTGACGTCGATGCTAAGCGGGCCGCCTTATATATTCAGCAAGGTGAAGCCGGCCGGGCTGTGCGCATTTTGCAACCTTATGTGAAACAGAAACAGGCCTTGCCCCATATGTTCAGTGATTATCTCATGGCCTTGCGGTTGGATAACAAGATGAAAGAGGCTGTCAAGACCTTTGAAAATTATTCGGATTGGCAGCAGTTACCGGCGTATGGTCAGCAAACAATGGGCGATATTTATTTGCGTAGCGGGAAATACCGGCAAGCCCATAAGCTATATGATTATATTTTGCAACACAATTCGTCGGAGCCTATGCCATATGTCTTGTTAGGGGATGCCTATGCTCAAGTCATGATGGGACGTGAAGCAGAAGGGGTAGCGCAATATGCTAAGGCATTGAAGGTACGCCCTGCATTGGCCGGTCTTATTGCCGGAGATGGAGCTGCTTTTTTGCGCAATGGCCAGCTTCACGTTGCCCGTCAAGTCTATGATTTACTGGGCCATACGCCGGCTGAACGGCAGAATTGGGCTCTCCAGTATGGTCAGGCGCTAGTCCGTGTTGACAGGGATTTGGATAATGGATTAAGCAACTTTTTCCGTGATAATGCGCTTGATGGACGGAATTATTATTTTGAAGCTCATCGGGTTCTTCAGCCCTTGACTCAGAGTACGAATCCGGATATCCGTGTTTCCGCTCAGGCTGCACTGGCACAGAATGAATTGCAGAAAGGCCGTTTTGCTACAGCAGAAAAGAAAATCGCCAGCCTTCTCCAACAGGATAATGACGCTCCAGATGTCCTCGATGTCAGTGCTAAGAATGAAGTGCGCGAGAATAACTATCTTTCACTTTACTATGGGAGCCATATCGATAATAAACGCAATCATGAATCCAATCTGGGCTTCGATTACAGTGGCTATATAGGCCATAATTTCTATGCTTTGGCAGGTATGGAATGGAATCGCCTGCAGGACGGAACTCTTCATTCATCATATGTTCAACGTTATGGAGGGGTATCTTGGGAACATCCGCATGGGCAGATCAAGGCCATGTACGATGATTTTGGCAGTGACTGGAAAAATGGGTACACCTTGTCGGCGTCGTATGATGTCAACGATATTTCTAGCTGGACGTATGCTATGGGACGGAAGCCACATGATGCGGCAGGAGCTGTCGATGACCGCATCCTGGAGGATTTCCATAGTCTGCGCTGGGATTTCATCCCGGCAGCCCGTTGGCGGCTTGGATTGGAATACGGCTGGTCCCGATTAACCGACGGAAATCATTATTGGCAGGCTGGCCTGGATGGGTCTTATGCGTTGGGAGGTCGTCATAATTACTGGGATACGATTCCTTTTGCCATCAGCCGCAGCCACTACGATGACCAGACGGACGCGTATGATTCTCCGTATCGCAGTGTAAACTACGGAATAGGCTGGAGCCGGTCATGGTATGAGAAAGGAAAAGACCGCATCTGGCGCTGGACGAATATGTTCAATGCCGGCCACGATAATGACGAACGGCAGGGGATTTCCCCGTCTAGCCGTTTGGAAATTATCCAGCATTTGCCACACAATCAGAGCTTGCGGGCTGCTGTCCAGTACAATTGGTATTTCCATCAAGATCCGGATGCGGCTTGGAATCGACGCAATCATGGCTATCTCTTTGAAGTCGGATATGAAATAGGATGGTGAACCTCGTGAAAAGAATATTGCGTATGCTCTTGATATTGGGATGTCTGCTGATATTCGCGGTACCAGCTGTCATGGCTAAGGTAGCTATCTTCTGTTATCATGAAGTCGATCGCCCGAATGATGCCTTTGCTATTTCATCAGGACGGTTGGAAGCACATTTGAAATACTTAAAAAAAGAAGGGTATCATTTTGTAACTTTAGATGAATATTTGGCTTATACTGATGGGAAACTGAACCTTCCTGATAAAAGTGTCATGATTACTTTTGATGACGGGTATCAGTCCTTTTATACCAAGGTTTACCCGCTTTTGAAAAAATATGATGTGCCAGCCATGCTGGCTATCGTCACTAGCTGGACCGATGGAGAAGGACTGCCGACAGATGTGCGTGCCGTCGCAACATGGGATGAACTGAAAGAGATGGAGAAGAGCGGCTTAGTTACCGTCGTTTCTCATAGTCATGCACTGCATAAACAACAAGCTTTGGATCCACAGGGGGACCGCAACGGCATTGCTGGAGCCCACTTATATCTCAATGGCCGTTATGAAACGGACGAGGAATACGCCCGCCGTCTGGACAATGATATGGCTCAGACCCAAGCTGAATTCCGTCAATATTTAGGCCATCCGTCGAAAGTTATGGTATGGCCTTATGGTATTTATTCTGGCCCAGCTATTGATGCGGCTGCCCGCCATGGGATGACGGCGACATTCCTTTTGGATGGTGGTGTTAATGCGCCCGATAAAGCGCATCAAGTCTATGCCCGGCGCATGATTATAAGCAATAATACAGACGTCCGCCTTTTGAAGAAGCGGCTTACCAAAGACCATGATGCTTGGAACAGTAAACCTTTGCGGATGGCTCAAATCGATATAGATAATCTCTATAATGTCAATCCTTTGGTATTTCGGCGTAATGTTGCCAATACCTTGTCCCAGCTCCAAACTAGCAAGGTTAATGTCGTCGCTTTGCAGGCCTTCGCTGATCCCGATGGGGATGGCAATGTCGATGCCGTTTATTTTTATAATCATGAAATGCCTGTGGCCGCTGACATTTTCAATACCGTAGCGACGGCTATACAGCAGCAGGGTATCACCGTTATTGCCTGGATGCCGGGCTTAGCCTATACGCCATTTTTAGCTGCTGATGGAGCAAATATGGTCCAGGGATTGCAGGGGAAAACTGGCTGGTATCGCCGCCTTAGTCCTTTTGATGAAAAAGGACTGCAAAAAGTCCAAAATCTGTATGGTGATTTGGGTCGCTATACGACGGCGGAAGGTGTACTTTTACAAGATGACCTCTATCTTAATGATTTTGAAGATGCTTCGTCCATGGGGCAACAAGCTTATCAAAAAGCCTTTGGTCAGGCCTTTACAGCGCAGAAAGGTCAACAAGGTGAAAAATGGGTCGCCTTGAAAACGGAACGCCTCGATGAAGTAGCTGATAAAGCGCTGGAAGCTTTTCGTCAGACCCGCCCCAATGCGATTACCATGCGCGATGTCTATTCTGCGCCCGTACTGAATCCGAAGTCACAGGAATGGTTTGCCCAAGATTATCAAGACTGCCTGAAACGCTATGATTATACCGTCGTCATGGCTTATCCTCAGATGGACCATCAAGCTGATGCCCAGGCGTATTTACAACATGTAGCCCAAGCCGTGAAAAAAGTGGACGGTACGGAAAAGACTATCGTCAAGATTCAGTCCTATGATTGGGAAAAAGAAAAATGGCTCGATAAAGACACGTTCCAAGACGAATTAAAGACCTTGAAAAAAGCGGGTGTCCGCCATGTCGGTGTTTATCCCCAGACCTTCCATACCTGGGGCAAATAGAGGAGGTGTGTTTCGTTGGTTGCTATGTTGGAAACGTGGCTGGTAAGCTATGTCTTTTACTATCCTGTCATCATGAGCTTAGTCTGGCTTTTTGGTGGAATTTGTTTCTATGTCCGACGAGAACGCCATATATCCCAAGAACCGCCGTCTTTGAAACGGCACCCTTTAGTATCCGTTCTTATTCCAGCCCATAACGAAGAAGAAACAATTGCCGATGCAGTCCATTCCATTTTTTCTAATCACTATGATAACCTGGAAGTCATCGTCATCAATGATGCTAGCACGGACGGTACGGAGGCTGTTCTTCAAGAACTGTTGCAGGAATATCCGCGCCTGCGACTGCTTCATTTACGTAAAAATATGGGTAAAGCCCATGGTCTCAACTTAGCACTGGCAATGAGCCATGGCGAAATCATCGTTACCCTCGATGCCGATTCCATGCTCGACGAGAGGGCTATTGAATGGGCTGTCTGGCATTTCATCACCTTTCCCCGTGTTGGTGCCGTTACGGGGAATCCCAGAGTCCGCAATCGCAGTACGCTCTTGGCTAAGATACAGACAGCTGAGTATTCCAGTGTCATTGGCCTCATCAAGCGGGCCCAGCGCCTTATGGGAAAAGTCATGACTGTATCAGGCGTCGTTGCAGCTTGGCGCCGGAGTGCTATCATCCACGTCGGATTATGGGATACCGTAGCGATTACAGACGATATTGAAATGACTTGGAAACTAGAGACCCATTTCTGGGATATCCGTTATGAGCCGAATATGATTTGTTGGATGTTGGTTCCTGAAAGCGTCCGTGGATTATGGAAACAGAGAAAACGCTGGGCTCAAGGTGGTATTGAAGTAATACGCCGTCATTACCGTGTTTGGACGGATTGGCGTCAACGGCGGATTTGGCCTATTTATGTCGATTACATTTTCGGGGCCTGCTGGGCCTATGCCTTTTTCTTATGTCTATTTCTCTGGACTGTCCGGATAGCTTGGATCCTCTTCATGACATCATCTCTCACACCTTCTCATTTTTGTGCCACTGTGGCTTCGAGCAACCCTTTTTGGGGTTGGAATGGCGCCATCGTAGCTGTTATCTGTCTTTGTCAGCTTTTCGTCAGCCTATGGATTGATTCGCGATATGATGAGAACTTATGGAAAATTGTCATATGGGTTTCTTGGTACCCCGTGTTCTATTGGATGTTCAATTCCTTTGCGACCGTTGCGGCGACGCCGGCAGGATTATTCCGCAATATGGACCAACCGGCTACGTGGGTCAGTCCGGATAGGGGGTTGCGGAAATGAATGAAGAAAATCACGGGTTCAAACCTTCATGGATTATCAATGTCAATAGCCGACGTAAACGATGGGTTGTATTCTTGGAATGGCTTGTTTCCATTGTTTTGACCTTGCTTTTGTGGGTGGTTCTGTATAAAGAAATCATCAATCAGCTTTTGGGGCGGGGACTGCCACGGACCTTGGGGATGCTATCGTTTTTGCTCATCGTCAGCCTACTTATTTTCGTCGTCATGGGAGGATGGCAGTTTTATAATTGGTATCGGTTTCACGGAAAAGATCGTCGCAAGACTTTTGAACAGCAGCCCTTGAGCGAAGTGGCTGTCCTTTACGGAATGAGTACAAGTGATATGCAAATCATACAAGGCGATTTTCGCCAGGCTTCTGTCCGATATCAGGACGGACACTATTGGTATGTGCTTCCCGATGGACAATCTGTTGAGATTAAGTCATTGAGAGAAAAAGATAAAAAAGTTTGAAAAAGTGCTTGACTTTGTGAAGGGTTCATGGTAAGATTATCTACGTTGACGGCGCTAATACAGCGCGGCCGACGCAGATAATCTCATATGGCGGGTATGGTGAAGTGGTTAACACGGCGGATTGTGGCTCCGTTACGCTAGGGTTCGAATCCCTATACTCGCCCCATAGGGGTATAGCCAAGTGGTAAGGCACCGGACTTTGACTCCGCTATGCGCTGGTTCGAATCCAGCTACCCCTGCCAGCCATGATTCATTAGCTCAGCTGGTAGAGCACCTGACTTTTAATCAGGGTGTCCCGAGTTCGAATCTCGGATGGATCACCAGTTAAAAAAGCTGTCGCATTTGCGACAGCTTTTTTTTTTGTGTGTAGTGGATGATTAAAAAATTAAAACCATTGCGGCTGCAGCCGCAATGGTTTTTTTATCGCCTGCATGCGATTTCGTAGGGGACGTCCTGATAAGGCGGCCCGATACGCGCTGAGGGTTATCCCGAAGCGTCGTTGTCACTTTGAATCCATCGCCGCATAGCGGCATCTGAGTCCATAACGAGCCAC
>OIYF01000188.1_pt1 | contig 28301 bp, 25 predicted proteins | sample 1587971 | NCBI WGS metagenome assembly OIYF01 (sample SAMN03283248) | human gut metagenome | biome: human-associated habitat; material: feces | host: Homo sapiens | place: Peru | collected 2012 | reverse complement strand
CGCCCTATTTATACTTTGCGGCGCTTCTGATTTTTATGCGCCGCACCACCACTCCTAACTCCTAACTCCTCACTTCTCACTAGAGAGTAAAGCTTTCATCCCAAATCAAGGGGCGGCACGCCCCGGGGCTAACCCCGAACCCCTAAACCTCGAACCCTTTCCCAAAGGAGTACCACTATGCATATCACCATCACCCCCGCGCCGCTTTCCGGCGTGCTCCGCGTGCCGTCCTCGAAAAGCATGACGCATCGCGAGCTGATCGCCGCTGCGCTTGCCAAAGGGGAAACGACGCTCTCGGGCGTGACCCCGTCACAGGACATCGAAGCTACCGTCCGCATCCTTTCGCTGATGGGCGCGCATTTTACAGAAGAGGCTGCCGAAGACGGCCTTACCTTCCATATTTCCGGCGGTCTTTCCCCGCAGGAAGGACTGCTCGAAGCCGATGCAGGAGAGTCCGGCTCGACACTGCGTTTCCTCATCCCGCTCGGTCTTATTTCAGGGAATGTCATCCGCTATGTGGGGCATGGCCGCCTTTCGGAGCGCCCGCTGACACCGTACTACGGGATCTTTGATGAGAAGGGCATTTCCTTCGACAACCGGGACGGTCTTCCTCTCACGGTCAAAGGGCAGCTTCCCGGCGGGCGCTATGCGCTTCCCGGAGATGTCAGCTCGCAGTTCTTCACCGGCCTCCTCTTTGCACTGCCGCTTGCCGGGGATGACTCCGTACTTATCAGCACGACCACGCTGGAGTCGAAGAGCTATGTCGATATGACGCTGGATACGCTTGCCCGTCATGGCATCACCATCCATGAGAAAAGCCCCGAGCATTACGAGATCCCGGGCGGGCAGTCCTACAAGGCGGGCGCATTTGCCGTGGAAGGGGACTACTCGCAGGCCGCCTTCTGGCTAGTCAGCGGTCTCACGGGAGCGTGCATCACGCTGCAGGGACTTTTCCTTGACTCAAAGCAGGGGGACAAAGCGATCCTTACCATCCTTAGCAAGATGGGCGGAGACATCCGCGAAGAGGACGGCATGATCGTTGCTAAGCCATCGAAGACACGGGGGACCGTGATCGATGCCGAAGACTGCCCTGACCTCGTGCCCGCCCTCGCCGCCCTTGCCGCTGTCAGCGAAGGCACGACCGAGATCATTCATGCCTCTCGCGTGCGCCTGAAAGAATGTGACCGTCTCCATGCCATGGCTGTCGAGCTTACGAAGCTCGGCGCGGACATCGAAGAAAAGCCCGACGGCCTTTTGATCCGCGGTCTAGACCATCTCACCGGCGGTGTCGTCTCCTCATGGAACGATCATCGCATCGCCATGGCCCTCGCTGCCGTCTCTGCGAAATGCAGTGCGCCTCTGACCATTGAAGGCGCGGAAAGCGTCCGGAAATCGTACCCGACATTCTGGGAGGATTTCAAGCGGGTCGGGGGACGGCTGGTGACTGGTGACTAGTGACTGGGGACTGGAAGACTTCAGACTCCCGTATCGTCATTTCGAGCGAAGCGAGAAATCTTTCTTGCAGACCGGTAAGCAGTAAGTACGAGATAGCAGAACAACGTAGCACCAAAACTTCGTTTATTGAATGGCGCATACATGCTGGTTTCCGTACTGCAATAGAGATTTCTCGGCTACGCTCGAAATGACGATACGAGAATATCATAGTCTAAAAATTGCGGCGAAGCCGCCACCACAACCCCGAACCCTGAACCTTGAACCCTGAACCCATCAAAGGACATATTCTATGAGCAATACATTTGGACAAAAACTGAAAGTCACCATTTTTGGGGAATCCCATGGCACTGCCATCGGCTGCATCATCGACGGACTTCCCGCAGGGATCTCCATCGACTGGGATGCCGTGCGCCGGGATATGGCGCGCCGCGCTCCGGGCAGCAGCGCACTGGCGACCCCGCGCAGGGAGAAGGACGCTTTTGAGATCCTCTCTGGCTATTTCAATGACCGCACGACCGGGACACCGCTCGCGATGGAGATCAGAAATGGCGATCAGCATTCGAAGGACTATGGTATTCTGAAAGACTGTATGCGCCCCGGACATGCCGACTACACCGGACATGTGAAATATGGCGGATACAATGACTACCGCGGCGGCGGCCATTTCTCCGGCCGCATCACTGCGCCCCTGACCTTTGCGGGCTCCATTGCCCGGCAGGTACTCTCTGCCAAAGGCATCCATATCGGCGCGCATGTCACCCGCATCGCGGGGATCGAGGACCGCCGCTTCGATCCTTTGGGAGAGAGCGAGGCGACCTTCGCGTCTCTTCGTGAAGAGAAGCTCCCCGTCCTCACCAAGGACATCGGCGAGAAGATGGAAGCCGCCATCCTCAATGCCAAGGCGGAGGGAGACTCCGTCGGCGGCATCGTCGAATGTATGGTGACCGGCCTTCCCGTAGGGCTTGGCGATCCCTTCTTTGATTCGCTGGAGAGCGAGCTGTCCCACATGATGTTCTCCATCCCCGCCGTGAAGGGCATCGAATTTGGAGACGGCTTCGGTTTTGCGGCGATGAAAGGCTCGGCGGCGAATGATGGCATGCACTGGGCGGAGGGGAAGGTGGAAACAAAGACCAACCACAATGGCGGTATCTTGGGCGGTATCTCCGGCGGCAATCCAGTGATCTTCCGCCTCGCCATCAAGCCGACCGCCTCGATCGGAAAACCTCAGCTCACCGTGAACCTCGCCGAAAGGAAGGACACCCTCCTCACCATCGGCGGCCGTCACGACCCCTGCATCATCCCTCGCGCGATCCCTGTCATCGAGACCGCCGCGGCACTTGTCATCCTGGATGAGATATTGGTGACTGGTGACTAGTGACTAGTGACTGGGGAACAACAGTCCCTCTCGCATCGTCATTTCGAGCGAAGCGAGAAATCTTTCTTGCAGACCGATAAACGATGCATGTGCGAAAGCAGAAATACGTATACCAAGGCGTCGTTTCCCTGCCAGTTCTTATGTGATACTGACCGCAGTGCCAGGAAAGACCCTCGGCTACGCTTCCAATGACAACGGCGCGTAAATTCCGCAGCACTTTTAATTTTTATGCGCCGCACCACCATTTCTCATTTCTAATTTCTCATTCAAGCGAAGATTTCACCCGCAATCAAAGGGCACCACGCCCCACGGGCTAACCCTGAACCCTGCACCTTTTTTCGGAGACATCCTATGACACATACACTCAAAGTCGGCTGCTATGGCGCGAAAGGCTCCTACACCTACGAGGCCATGGAGCAGCAATTTGGCAGCAAGGAACGGGAAGAATCCTATTTCCCTTTATTTGAAGACGTCGTGAAAGCCGTGAAAGACGGCACCATCGACTACGGGGTCCTGCCCATCGAGAATTCCTCGACCGGCGGCATCACCGAAGTCTACGACCTCATTCAGAAATACGACTGCGCCGTCGTCGGAGAGCAGCTGGTGAAGATCGAGCACAACCTTCTTGGCATTCCCGGCGCGACCTTGGACGACATCGACACCGTCTATTCCCATCCGCAGGGCTTCCGCCAGTGCCGTCCCTTCTTCAATGAGCACAGAGACTGGACGCTCGAGCCGTATTTCTCCACGTCTCGGAGCGCAGAGCGCGTCGCCGAAGACGGAAGGAAGAACCAGGCCGCAGTCGCCAGCCGCACCGCAGCCCGCCTCTACGGCCTCTCCGTCCTCGCGGAAAATATTTATTTCAATCAGAGCAACTACACCCGCTTCTTCATCATCGCCCCGAAGATGGAGATCACCGAAGACGCGGACAAGATTACCCTCGTCATCTCCGTCAAGCATGAGCCGGGCGCGCTCTACCACGTCCTAGGCTACTTCTTCTACGGCGGCATGAATATGACGCACCTCGAGTCCCGTCCCATGGAAGGCCATCCCTTCGAGTACTTCTTCCACATCGACGTCAAAGGCTGCATCCACGACCCATCCAACGCACAGACCCTCCACGGTCTCGCCTCCATGTGCACGTACTTCAAGATTTTAGGAAATTATCCGTCGTGTAAGAGATAGTGGCTGGGAGACGTCATCTCCACCTCGCATTGTCATTTCGAGCGAAGCGAGAAATCTTTGTCATTCGCGGGCAGGCGGCCGATGGGGAAGCCTCAAACAGGAAACCCGATGCCTCGCAGATCTTCGGGCCTCGTCCCTTTTCGTCATCCTGAGCGGACTCAAATGTCGTTTGTTAGAAAAGTCGTGTGCGGAATGTGGAGCACTGAGCCGAAGGATCTCGGCGAAGCCGCCGCCTTCCCATTTAACCCATTGAACCCGTCGCCTCCATAGAACCTGCTAACCCCAAGGAGATTTTTATGAAACTCGGACTGATCGGAGAAGTGCTCGGACACAGCCTTTCTCCTGTAATTCACGAAAAACTATTTCACAAGCTGTCCATCCCCGGGCGCTACGACCTCATCGAGATCCCCAGGGACCACTTCGCTGAAGTACTGCGGGATACCCTCACCGCCCGCGACGGGCTGAATGTGACCATCCCCTACAAGCTCGATGTCATCCCCTTTCTGGATGACATTTCCCCGGAAGCAAAGACCATCGGTGCGGTGAATACCATCGCCAGGACGGACGGGAAGCTCGTGGGATACAACACCGACTACTTCGGCTTCCAGCGCACGCTCCGAAAGATCGATGCCAAGGTCAATGGAAAGACCGCCGTCGTCCTCGGTCACGGCGGTGCGTCGCGCGCCATCATCCAGTGCCTTTATGATGAAGGCGCAGCAGAGATCCGCGTCATCTCCCGCCATCCGGAGAAGGTGGACTCCGATCTCCGCTCCTTTGCGAAAGAGCGCCGTGTCCGTCTCATGGACTACGCCGCTTTTGAAAGAGAGGCAGAAGGCGCACTTCTCGTGAACGCCACCCCGGTCGGTATGTATCCCAAGGTCGGCGTTTCACCGATCTCCGAAGAGGCCGCCCGGCATTTCTCCAAGGTCATCGACATCATCTACAACCCGAAGGAGACCCGCCTCCTCCATGACGCTTCGCATGCGGACAAGGCCAATGGCATGTACATGCTCGTCATGCAGGCCATCGCGGCAGAAGAGATCTGGCTGGAAAGAGAGATCCCCGATCGCATCGCAGAAGAGATCGCAGAAGAAATGAGCGACTAGTGGCTGGGGATTTAGAGTGAGTGGTGACTCCCGCATCGTCATTTCAGGGGAAACGAGGAAATGCCTCTACCCATTTCTTTTTATTCTGCGGGAGCCAACCTCCGCCCCTTCGGGGCACCTCCTTCCAGAGGAAGGAGGGAGATACGAGAATGCCGCCCAAGGACTGTCCCTGAACCCTTTGAATCCGACGATCCACTTTCATAGGAAGGAGCATTCATGAAAAATATCATCCTGATCGGCATGCCCGGCTGCGGGAAATCCACACTGGGGCGGCGACTGGCCGGAGCCCTGCACCGCTCCTTCGTGGATGCCGACAGCTATTTGGCAGAAAAAGAAGGAAAGAGCATCCCCGAGCTCTTCGCCGTGAGCGAAGACTGCTTCCGTGATGCCGAAGAACGCACCATCGAAGCCCTCGCAAAGAGGGAAAGCCTCGTCATTGCGACCGGCGGCGGCGTCGTGAAGCGCGCTGTCAACATCGAGCGACTGAAAAAGACCGGCACCATTTACTTCATCGACCGCCGCCCCGAAGACATCGCAGGCGATGTAGAGGTCAGCACCCGCCCCCTTCTTGCCGAAGGCAGTGCGAAAGTCTACACACTTTACCATGAGCGCATCACTCTCTATCGCAAGGCGGCAGACGAGATCGTGGTGAATGAGGGTTCGCTGGAAAGCGTACTCGAAAAATTGATGAAACTGGCGATCAGGGGACAGGGGATCATCTGACGCGGATAACGGGCTTGCAAGAAGAAAGATGACGAAGCGGTGCATGAAAATACAGGCAAGATCGGTTTCTGTGATGAAATATGTCTTTCCCCAAGCACGTATTGATATAGCATAGACCCGTTTTCCCGTTCCCGCGCGATCACCGATAAACAAAGAATCTTAGGCAGAGGAGGGCTCCTTTTTATGGGGCTTTTTTTCTTTGTGAGGTGGTATAGAGGGTCTCGCTTTCTTTCGATATGAGAAGATTCGGAAGAGGGGGGCTTTCCTTCGGTGCATGGATCGAGCTTTTAGCCATGGCTGCGCGTTCCTCATTAGTGGCATGAGGGGCGGCGTTTGGGGACAGACCTTTTATCCTTCGAGACTGTCGGCGATGGGTCTCAAAGATCCATGGCCCGAAAGGGCGATGGGGGGAGAGCCTCCCCTCTGCCCTCTTGCATTCTTCTCCTGTTTCGAGTACGATAAAGAGTAAGAATCGTCGAAAAAATCGGCGGGTGCTGCCCGTGAGACAGGCCGCCGCCCGATTTCGTAACGAACAAAGGAGACAACTATGCTGAGCGATATATGGGTATATACGAGGACCTCAAAGCTCATGATCGGCCTGCTGCTCCTGGCCGCACTGCTGCTAGCTACGCAGAATTGGCCGCTGGGGCTGCTCTTCTTTATCATCGTGGCCGGGGTTATCGTCTACGTGAAACGCTCCGACTACGGGCAGGAGAAGAAGCTCCTGCGCTATCTGGATGACCTGTCCTCGGGCGTTTCGGCCGGTACGGTGTATGCGGTGAAGAACCTCCCCGTCGGCATCGCGATGATGGATGAGAAGAAAGAGCTGGTCTGGGCGAATAATGTCTTCCGCGGCTGGATCGGCGAGGGCGCCGAGGTCGGAGTCCGTTTTCAGGATCTCATCACCGGGCAGAAGATCTCCAAGATCTGGGGCAAGACCGGGTGGTTCGAGTGCCATGCGGGCGAGTCCTTCTTCCGTGTTTTCTACAAATTTCTGGACACCGGAGAGAAGAACGATACGCACTTCATGGTATTCTACTTCATGGATCGCACGGATGTCGAAAAAGCGGTAAAGGCGTGCGATGAAGCGCGGCCGGTCTTCTGCCTCATCCGTATCGATAATGTGCCGGAGGTCACCGCAGACCTCACCGATGTCGAGCGCTCGGCCCTGCTCTCGGATGTCACGGAGAAGGTCCTCTCCTCCTTCAATGCGAAAGAGGGCTTCATCAAGCAGTACTCGACGAATGATTTCGTGGCGTGCATTTCACACAAGGCACTTGCGGAAATGATGGAGAGCAATTTCGAGATCCTCGATGCAGTCCGCGCGATCCATACGGTGAACCGCATCCCGGTCACGCTCTCCATCGGCATCGTCCAGAGCAGCGATTCCTTCATGAAACAGTTCGAAGAGGCGCAGGTCTCTCTTGACCTCGCCCTTGGACGCGGCGGGGATCAGGCCATCGTCCGCCTCGGGAAGGAAGTGAAGGCCTTCGGCGGGAAATCGCCGACGTCCGTCTCCTCCACCCGTGTGCGCGTCCGCGTCGTCGCACAGGCGCTGAAGGAGATCATCGAAGACGCAGATATGGTGCTCGTCATGGGGCATAATCATGAAGACTTCGATGCCTTGGGGTCGGCGGTCGGCGTCGCCCACCTCGCGCGCGCCTCCCATGTCGAGGCGCATGTCGTCCTCTCGAAGGAGCGTGACACCTGCCGTAAGATGGTCGATGCCATCGAGAAGAGCGGTGCTGCCGAAGGGCTCCTCATCGATGAGAGCGAGGCAAAGGGACTCATGACGGATAAGACCGTCGTCATCATCACCGATACGCACATCCCCGAGCTCGTCGCAGCCCCGGAAGTCCTCAAAAAAGCCGTGAAAAAGGTCGTCATCGATCATCACCGCCGTGCGGCCTCCATCATCCGACAGCCGCTTCTGACATACATGGAGCCATCCGCCTCATCGGCGTCCGAGCTTGTGACCGAGCTTGTCCAGTACTACGGCGGGGATGAAGAAATGAATGAACTCGAGGCGTCCTGCCTCTATGCAGGCATCGTCGTCGATACGAAGAACTTCGCCGTCCAGACCAGCGTCCGTACCTTCGATGCGGCGAGCTTCCTGCGCCGCTGCGGGGCAGATACGAAGCTCGTCCACAGGCTCTTTGCGGAGGACATCCACTTCATCAAGACCAAGGCAGAGATCCTGGCCCATATGAAGCTCATCGATAACTATATCGCGATCGCCGAGTGCCCGGAGGGGACAGAAGACTCCCAGGTACTCGCCGGACAGATCGCAGACTACCTTGTGACTGTGAAGGAGATCCGGACCAGTTTCCTTTTCTATCACACAGACAATGGACTCTGTCTCTCTGCCCGCTCCGACGGCTCGATCAATGTACAGGTCGTCATGGAAGCCTTGGGCGGCGGCGGTCATCTCACCGTGGCAGGCTGCCAGCTGGGCAAAGATGGAAATAAAGAAGCAGCGGAAAAGGTCATCCTGACCCAAGTCCGTAAGCAAGTAGAGGAGGAAAAAGAATGAAAGTCGTATTACTGCAAGACGTAAAGAAAATGGGAAAAAAGGGCGACGTCATCGAAGTCGCTGATGCGTATGGCCGCAACGTGCTCATCCGCAAGGGCCTCGGCGTAGAAGGCACCAAGGCAAACCTCAATACCGCCTCCCAGCGTCAGGAAGCGAAAGAATTCAAGAGCAAGGTCGCAGCAGACGAAGCCGTCATCATGGCCTCCCAGCTCAAGGCCGTCAAGGTCGTCATCAAAGTCCAGAGCGGGGAAGACGGCCGCATCTTCGGCTCCGTCACCGGCAAGGACATCAGCGAAGCTCTCGAGAAGCAGTACAAATTCAAGCTCGAAAAGAAAAATATCCGTCTCAAAGCGCCGATCAAGACCGTCGGTGAATATGACGTAGAGGTCTGGGTCCACCAGCAGGTCACCAGCACCGTCCACGTCTCCGTCGTCACGGAATAAATCTTGTATGAAAAAATCCCCGGGAGTGGTCCTGGGGATTTTTGTGTGTTGGGGAGAATGAGACGGGGAGACTCATAGACAAGGAGACTGGGAGACGTCATATATCATCCATGGTGAATTGAGCAAACTCTTGAAAGTAGGACGCTCGAAGAAGGGGGCATTCCTTTTTTAATAGATTTTCATCGAAGCAGCTACTGAAATGTGATAAAATAGAAATATATTTTATCATCCCTATCCGCCAAAGCGCCCAAGATACGGCGCAGCGCAGCCGAATCCAAGGACATCCATCATGCCAAAAACGTATAAAAATATCCTGATCATAAAAATGAGCTCCTTAGGAGACATCATTCACGCGCTCCCCTCTCTTTACGTCCTGCGTAAAGCCTATCCCGAAGCCAGGATCACCTGGGCCGTGCACCCTGCCTTTGCGGGGATCCTTCCCGGCAAACCGTGGATCGATGAAGTCTACCTCGTCGACCGGAAGCGCATCAAGCAGCTCTCCTATTGGAAAGAAATCCGCAAAGACCTGCATGCGCATCACTTCGACCTCGTCATCGACCTGCAGATGATCGCCAAGAGCGGGCTCATCTCCTTCCTCTCCGGCGGCAAGAAAAAGATCGGCTACCACGATGCGCGTGAAGGCAGTTTCCTTTTCAGCAAGCCGATTTCCGGTCCCCATAAGCATGGTCATATTATCGAACAACATTTAGATGTTATGCGTTATATTGGTTGTCCTGTAGATAAGATTGAATTTCCACTCCCCGTCTTAACGGATGAAATGGAAACGGTCACGAAACTGCTTGAAGAGTACAACGTTAAGGCACCTTATGTTGTGCTTGTGCCAGGCACAAGAGGCGGACGTAAAAAATGGCCTATTGAATCTTGGGGGTCTCTTGCTAAGAAATTAGCGGAAGACAAGATTTTCTGCCTTATTGCGGGCACGCCGAATGAGATGGGAATGGGGAAAACTATAAAAAAAATATCGCCCACACCATACACTGTGAACCTAATGGGTAAAACAAATCTCCTTGAACTTGTGGCTCTTGAAAAAAAGGCGGCTTTGCATATTTCTGGAGATACTGGCCCATTGCACATTGCTAATGCGGTTCATACGCCAATCATCGCTCTCTTTGGACCGACTCTCCCAGATAGAAGTGGCCCGTATGGGAATGCCAATGGTTACGCTTTGCTTGCCGATCATCCGGGGACGAAGGAGTGCAGGATGAGCAGCATTCCGGTGGATCGGGTGTATCAGCTGGTGCATGAGATTTTGAAAAAAGATGATTGATAGGTAAGGATGGGTCATCGTGACGAATAAATACTGCTATATTTTTCTGTTGCTTTTTGCGTTAGTTTCGTTTATTTCCATTCCTGTAGGGAATGTGGCGCTTGGTATTGCTACAGCCTGCTTTTTGGGTTATATTTTTAAAAATCGGAAAGTGTTGCAGATAACGGACAGGAAATATTATTTCTGCGTTGCACTTTTTATGGGAACCATGCTCCTTTCGGCTATTACCAGTGGTCATATTGGGCGTGGTCTTAAAGTTTGGGGCGATTTGTGGCTTTGGCGTCTGATGCCATTTTTTATTATCACAGTGGCAGTGAAAGAGGTAAAGACTGCTAAAAAAATATTGAGTGTTGCACTTATCGGGATCACACTAAGTGGATTATGCGCGATATATCAGGGCATCGGTGGTGATACACGCGCTGCAGGCTTTTTCGGGAATCCCATGACACTGGCAGGGTGGCTCTGTCTTTATCTACCAGTGTTGTTTGCATTTAGTTTTAATGAGCAGAGGTCATGTAGAGAACGAGGATTGGCTGGTGCATCTTTCCTGATATGTGCGGTGGCTTTGCTATTTAATGGAACCAGAGGTGCCTGGCTGGCAGCAGTTTGCACGATTTTCTTACTGCTCCTTTACTATCTCACGCAGCGAAAAAAGCTGGCTGCGATCATTTTGTGTTGCCTGCTCGCCGTCGGTGCAGGGCTTACCCAATACCCGCCGGTGGTGCAGCGTGCCCAAAGCATTACGTATACCAAAAACCAGTCCAATCACGAGCGACTTCTGATCTGGCACAGCGCGTATGAAATGTTCAAAGACCACCCGGTTACAGGCGTTGGCTTGGGGCAGTACAAGGACAATTACCAGAAGAAATACATTTCGCCGGAAGCGAAAGAGCCGCTCCTTGCTCATGCCCACAACAACTTCATGCAGATGCTGGCAGAGAATGGGCTCATCGGTTTTGCTGGCTTTATGACGTTGATTTCCTGCTTCATCGGTTACTCTTTCAAGCGCTTCTGGCAGGAAGGAAATCCATATGCCCTGATGATGTGTGCATCGGCGCTGGCGCTGGTGCTGCAGGGGTTGACGGAGTATAATTTTGGTAACGGTGCCGTTATGAAGAGCTTCTGGCTGGTTCAAGGGTGCCTGCTGGTGCTTAGCCAAAACTGGAAAAAGGAGAGCCCGGAGCAGGACGCATAGCCGTTCGGCAGCATGCCGGGCGTATTTATGAAATCAAAGGAAACGTGTATGACTTCCACATACAAAAATATTCTCGTCATCAATACGATGCACATCGGTGACCTCATGCTGGTGACGCCGGCGCTTCGGACGCTGCGGGCAAACTATCCGCAAGCCCACATCGCGCTTCTGACAGACAGGATACTTGCTGACCTCGTGCGCTGCAATGAAAACATCGACGAATGTATCCTGATCGACAAGCACGGGCGAGACAAGGGGATCCTGGCGCTCATCCGCTTCATCCGGCAGATACGGAAACGTCACTTTGACCTCGTGATCAATTACCATCGCAATGAGAGAGCCTCGGCGATCGCGTCTTTTTCCGGCGGGAAGAACATCGTCGGTTACGCGCAGCCCTTCTTCCATCGTTTCTTTGACCACTGGATGCCAAACTTGGCGATGGCGGACACGCCGAAGGACAAGGTCATGCACCAGACGCTCTGCCATTTGAAGGTCTTGCAGGAAGCGGCTGGATGCACGAAGCTCGATGACAGAGGCCTCGAGATGTGGCTGCCGCCCGAAGAGGAAAAGAAAGCCTCCGACCTCTGGCAGAAAGAATTTGCTGAGGACGATCGCGTCATCGCTTTCAATATCGGTGCAAGCTGGATGACGAAGCGCTGGATTGATGCCTACTTTGCCGAGTGTGCCGACCACTTCATTCAGGAAGGCTATCACATCGCCTTTCTGGGTGGTCCGACAGATGTGGCGATCGTCAAGGCATGCATAGAGAAAATGAAAGAAAAAGACAGTCCGAAGGTACATGTCTTCACCGGAAAAGTCAGTCTTACCGTGCTGGCGGGGCTGCTTCGCCGCTGCTGCCTCTTTCTGACGACCGACTCCGGCCCGATGCACGTCGGCGTCGCGATGAATGTACCGATCGTCACCATGTTCGGCGCGAGCCCGGTGCCGACCTTCTACCCCTATGATAGCAAAGACATTGTCATCAAGACGCCGGAGTCCTGCCACCCCTGCGGTATCCACGACTGCCCGAAAAAAGGCGAGGACTATATGGCCTGCATGAAGCATATCCCCGTCGATGTCGTGATGAAATACAGCGAAGAACTACTGGCCCGCTACGGCGGCAAGTCCGCGCGCGAACTGCCCAGAGAGCGCGGAAACCACCAGTGCCGCATCATCGCGCTGTGAGAGGACATTATGAAACAGAAAGAACTTTACGACTTTGTGAATGAGCATACAGCGCGCTGCCGCATCCTCGTTGCAGGTGACGTCATGCTCGACAAATACTACTACAGCGAAGTCACCCGCATTTCCCCGGAAGCCCCTGTGCCGATCGCCCACGTATGCTCGGAAATGGAGACACTCGGCGGTGCGGCGAATGTGGCTCACAACTTGGCGCGCCTCGGCTGCCAGACTTCCATCGCTGGTTTCGTGGGCGATGACTACCACTGCAAAAGCCTGCTGGAGAAATTTCACAAGAGAGGCATCGCCTGCGAAGGTCTCATCAAGACCGACCGTCCGACCACGACGAAACTCCGTATCATCGGCGGGCATCAGCAGATGCTCCGGCTCGACTTTGAAGAATCTGCGCCCATCACCGGAGACGACGCTGCCCGTTTTCTGGATTACATCCAGCAAAAGATCCAAGAAGGCTTGGACTGCCTCATTATTTCCGACTACGGCAAAGGCGTCTGTACGAAAGAAAACTGCCAGGCCATCATCGCTGCCTGCAAGGCGCACCACGTGCCTGTCATCGTCGACCCGAAAGGGACGAACTGGATGAAGTACGCCGGTGCGGACTATATCACGCCGAACCTCAAGGAAATCAACGCCGTTCTCACCGATCCTATCCGCAATGAAGACGCGCTCGTCGAACAAGCAGCCCGCGCGGTGATGAAGAAATTCCACCTCGGCAGCATCATCGTCACCCGCTCCGAAGCTGGTCTCTCCCTTGTCAGAGAGGAAGAAATCGAGCACATCCCCACCAAAGCGCAGGAAGTCTTCGACGTCTCCGGCGCCGGTGACACCGTCATCGCCGTCTTCGCCATGGGCATCGCCGGCGGTCTTGCCCCGCGGGACAGTGCCTACCTTGCGAACCTCGCCGCCGGTGTCGTAGTCGCCAAGCTCGGCACCTACGCCGTCAGTCAGGAAGAACTCATAGCGGCGCTCAAGAAAGAGAAATAGGTTTTAACCGGTAAGAGGGTTAGCCCTTTGACTGCGAATGAAAGCTCTGCTCGAATGAGAAATGGTGGTGCAGTGCCACGCGCTGAGTATAAAGCGGGCGATGCTTGCCACTCTGGCTTCTTCCTCCTTCCTCTGGAAGGAGGTGCCCCGAAGGGGCGGAGGTTGGCTTTGCTGGCCAGTGCCCGCGGGCTCGCGCCCAGTTACCAGTCACTCCTGATCCTTGATGTACTCATCCCTATCTACTATTTACAAGGAGGAACACACATATGATTATTGTCACAGGTGGTGCCGGATTTATCGGCAGCAACATTGTCAAAACATTGAACCGTCAGGGACGCAGCGACATCCTGATCGTCGACGATCTGAAAGACGGCCTCAACTACAAAAACCTTCGTGGACTCGAATTCCTCGACTACCAGCACAAGGACGATTTTCTCGAAGCCATCGAGAGCGACCGCTTCGACGGCACTGACGTCGACGTTGTTTTCCATGAAGGCGCCTGCTCCGACACCATGGTCTACGACGTGAACTACATGATGCGCACGAACTACGAATATTCCAAGTCTCTTCTGCACTTCTGCCTGCGTCACCGCATTCCCATGATGTACGCCTCCTCCGCCTCTACCTACGGCGGCGGTGAACACGGCTTCCGCGAAGGCGACGAATGCGAAGACGCGCTGAATCCCTACGCTTTCTCCAAGCTCGCCTTCGACCGCTACGTCCGTCAGGTCATGCCGAAAGCCCAGAGCCAGGTCGTCGGCCTCAAATACTTCAACGTCTACGGCCCGCAGGAACACCACAAAGGCAAGATGGCTTCTATTCACTACCAGCTCTATAACCAGATCAACGCCACCGGCAAAGCCCGCCTCTTCCGCGGCTGGGGCGACATTCAGGGAAAACCTGTAGGAGACGGCGAGCAGCGCCGCGACTTCGTCTACGTCAAAGACGTCGTCAAAGTGAACCTCTGGTTCTGGCAGCACAAAGGTCCCTCCGGCATCTACAACTGCGGCCCTGGCCATGCGCAGAGTTACAATGAAGTAGCCAATGCCATCATCAAGGCTATGGGTAAAGGCGAGATCGAGTACGTTGACTTCCCGGAAGTTCTGAAAGGGAAATACCAGAATTTCACTGAAGCCGATCTCACGAACCTCCTCGCAGCCGGCTACGACGAAGGATTCACCGATATGGAACAGGCCGTCAAAGAGTACGTTGACTTCCTCGACCAGGGCGGATATTTCAAGTATAAGAAATAGGAATAACTCTCGGGCATGGAGAAAACCTTCCCGTAAGAAAAATCGTGTAACGAGTATTATAAAACAAAAGCTCTGCGTAGAGGCAGGGCTTTTTATTTGTCATTCTACGGATAATAGAGTAAAATTAAAAAAGATAAAATAGCAATAGTCTGCCTACAGGCAGCGAATACCAAAGGGTGATGACAAGTTGGACTATATCGAATTAGGAAAAAAGATTTACAATATGGAAAACCCGCGCGAAGTGAAGCGCTGCGTCGTCTTCGTCGCGCGCTGCCTTTTGAATAATGGCCGCATGAAGAAGATTCATCAGTTTTTCCATCAGAATGAACTGCTGGCAAAGGTTGCGGAAGAGTATCCATTCGTCTACGAACAGCCGACGCGCCTTTTTCTATAGAAACTCTACCTTTGATGAACGCGTGGAGATCTTGGAACAGCATATGGGTTTTATGGAGAAATACTTCAAGAAAGACGTTTTCCTGGGACTGTATGGGGAAAACCCATACACGCTTTGGGAAAGTAAGGATGAAATCGGAAGTCTGCGCTTTGAGCTTTCCTTCAATCCAGGAGAACGGAAAGAAGGACTTCTTTCCGTTGTACTGCATCTGGATGATGTCATGCTTTACCGGATCATGTTCTGGATATCGCCAGATAAAAAAGGAGACATGTCGCTCTGGATCGGTGCGATGCAGGGGCCGAATGTAGAGAACGCGAAGGATCTGGTCAAAAAAGTTACCCGCCGCTACCACTCCTACCGCACGAAGAATTTCATCCTTCACGTGACGCAGGAAGTCGCGAAAGCGCTCGGCCTTGTGCATATCTATGCTGTGACGAACTACGGTTACTATGCAAATACCCACATGCGCATGGAGAAGAAGCTGAAGACCAGTTTCACTGATTTCTGGGAAGAGTCCGGCGGTCATCCCTGCGAGGACAAATGCTTCTATGAGCTCCCGATGACAGAAGCCAGAAAGACCATGGAAGAGATCCCGACGAGAAAGAGAAACTACTACCGTAAGCGCTATGCCCTGCTCGATGAAGTCGATGCGTCCGTGGCAGAGAAGATCAGATTGTTATTGAAATAAATGAGGAAAAGTATGAGCTCACTCGCTATTCTGATTCTGACTTGTAATGAAGAAGACAATATCGTCTCCGTGGTAGAAAACGCGAAGAAATGCACGGACGAAGTCGTGGTCATCGACTCGGGCAGCACGGATTGCACGGTAGAGCTTGCCAAAGAGCACGGTGCAAAGGTGGCCTTCCGCGCATGGACGAATGATTTTTCTGCCCAAAGAAACTTCGCACTGGAGCAGACAGACGCGGACTGGGTACTGTATCTCGATGCCGATGAAAGACTGAATGAGAATGTTATTGCGGAAGTAAAAAGAATTGTTGCGTCTGGTGTAATGGATGCACAATATGCTTTTACCAGGAAAAGCGGAGCTTTTGGCAAAATATTCAGTTATGGCGTACTCTATCCTGATCAGGTGTGCCGGTTGTTCCCGCGAAAAGCGGTCGTGTGGGTAAACAAAGTACACGAACACCCGGAGTGCAAGCTGCCAGAAAAACATTTATCTGGTTATGTAACGCACTATACCTATAAAGATTGGTATGAATGGGAAGGGAAACTTTGCCTGTACACGACGATTTGGGCAGAAGATGCTTACAAAAAAGGAAAGCGGACGACCATGGCAGGCATCTTTCAGCATAGTGTAGGGGCATTTTTTAAAATGTTTGTTTTAAGAAGAGGCTTCCTTGATGGCGGGCTCGGTATTTATCTTTGCTTTGCACATGGCTTTTATACTATGCTTAAGTATCTAAAGCTTTATGATTTACAAAATAAAAGGAAATAGATCTACTTTTCCAGTTTGGAAATGTTAAAAGTTATGGATTCTTTGAATTATCTCGATCCGATAAGTAGCTTTTCTTGTAATCGAGTCCTGTGTAGCCATCTTAAACCACTTTGCCTCATAGAGCAGCAATAATAAGGTTAACGCCTCCTCACTGCTCATAATCTGCCACTTTGTTACACATTATTGGGAAATGTTTCTGTGAGTTCGAGCGTCATTGTCCTTTTGATGAATCCATTTGAACGTGATATATCATGTAAATACAATGGCGAAGTAATCGGCAGACATTTCGTATTTCCCTAACTTTCATATTCTCTGCGCCAGATATTCATAAGCACCTATTATGAACAGATATCAAATTACAGCGCTCTATAAGAATCACTACACTTGACTTTTTATTTTAATTCATTACGAGGGATTATAATATGAATGTATTATTAGTAAATTTGGCGAAGATGGTTGGCTATAGCGGTGGTATGCAAAAGGTGGCATCCAGCTTTGCCAATGAAATGAAAAGGCGTGGTCATCAAGTTTCATTAGTCTATAGTGATATTCAAACTGGAGAATTCTTTTATCCTATTGATAAGGGGATTTTTACTTTTGATGTTCGCCATTATAAGGGGAAATCCATTGCTTATCCATGGCATTTGAAATTAAAACGAGAGTTCTTCAGGACTTTTGATAAGCAAAAAGCCAGAAGTGTGAATGATCAGTTTGAATCCTCTTTTTTGCTGGATAATTTAGGGGATGTATTAAAGTCGGTAAAACCAGATATGATTGTTTCTTTTCAGTCAGCGGCAAGTAAATTACTGCTTTGCGATTTAAAGACGGAAATTCCTGTTATCACAATGAGCCATGGGGATACAGCAGATTATTTCCAGACGTGCCCGAAAGAAGAGCTCCCCGCATTGGAAAAGAGCGCAGTCGTCCAAGTGCTGGTGCCTTCCTTTGAACGGCCGATAAAAGAGCATTTGCCAAAGGTAAAGACAGTGGTTATCGGGAATGCGATTCCTCAATATGAAGAGCAAGCAGATTTATCTGTAGAAAAGGATACCTACAAGATCGTTTTTACCGGAAGACTGGCGAAAGGCCATAAAAGGCCGCATTTATTGATCGAGGCGTTTGCCGGATTGGCAAAAGATTTTCCGAATTGGACAGTCGAGCTCTGGGGGGGAGTCGATGGGAAAGCATACTATAAAGAGTTGCAGATGATGATCTCGAAGAATAAGCTGGAGAATCAAGTCTTTCTAAAAGGAACGACGGATGATGTGGAGTCTGTTCTGAAAGCAGGGGATGTTTTTGCGTTTCCGAGTGCCTATGAAGGATTCGGTATGTCGTTGGCTGAAGGCATGAGTATGGGACTTCCGGCGATTGGATATAAGAATTGCAGTGGTGTGAATGAATTGATCACAGATGGTGTGGATGGATATCTTTGCGAAGATGGTGTAGATGATTTCCGTGATAAGTTGCGTAAACTTATGTCGGATAGAGATCTGCGCGTTGCTATGGGCAAGCAGGCGCACATTGCTATGAAAGCGTATGCACCGGAAAAGATTTGGGATACTTGGGAGAATTTATTGGAGAGATTCAAATGAAAGTATTACTGAGCATTTTTTTCTGTAAATGAGAAAATTCTACATATTCAGAAGAGTCTGGAGTCTTTAGGCTGCGAAGTAGAGCTTATGTATTCAGATGCTTACAGACAAGTATGCCCGTATTACAGAAAAAAGTTCGATGAATTGGGGCTCCATTCGGGTAGGCGAAAATATTTACAATCTGTACATGATAGGTTTTATCAGTTATTGGAAAATTTTCAGCCAGATATAGTTCTGTTCATCAATACGCCCAAAGATATTTTGACGGTAGAAGATATCAAGTATGCGAATCGTTTTTCTAAAACTGTCTACTGGTTTGTGGATGGTAATGAGCGGATGTAATATGTTACGAAGTCCCAAGAGGTATATATGAATCAGATCACAATCGTAGTACCTTGCTTTAATGAAGAGGAGGTACTCAGACAATTCCATCAAAGAGTGAACGAAGTGCTTTCCGCTATAGAGGATTGCTCATTTCGGCTTCTTTTTATCAATGATGGCAGTCGGGATAGCACGCTGTCGATGATTCAGCAAATGGCAGAAGAGGATCCGAAGGTATCCTATATCAGTTTTTCTAGAAATTTTGGAAAAGAGTCGGCTATGCTGGCAGGGCTGGATTATGCAGATGGGGATGCTGTCATTATCATGGATGCTGATCTGCAGCACCCGCCAGAGTTAATTCCTGAAATGCTGAGGTATTGGCGAGAGGGTTATGAGGATGTTTGCGCCAAGCGAACGGATCGGAAGGATGAGGGATATGTCAAGGGGAAGCTGACGAATCTCTTTTATTATCTTTTGCAGAAATCGAGCCGGACGGAGATTCAGCGTAATGTGGGGGATTTCCGGTTGCTGGATATGCGCTGTGTGGCGGCGCTTCGTCTGATGCGAGAGAGGGAGCGTTATACCAAGGGGCTTTTTACTTGGGTAGGCTTCAAGAAGAAAGAGATCCCTTTTCATGTGGAGCCGCGTGCAGCGGGGAAAACTACGTGGAATTACTGGTCTCTCATGAATCTGGCACTGGAAGGGATCACTTCTTTTACTACGGCACCGCTTCGTCTGGCATCTATGATGGGCGTGGTGGTTTCTATATTGGCTATTTTGTATATGATCTATGTCTTGGCTAATGCATTGATCTATGGGGATCCGGTGGCCGGATACCCTACGCTGATCACGGTCGTGCTCTTCTTGGGTGGCGTACAGCTTCTGGCATTGGGGATCATAGGCGAGTATCTGGGGCGTGTTTTCAATGAAAGCAAAAATCGGCCTTCATATCTGATCGATGAGATGAATGGTCACAAGATGATATACAGGGGGGCTGTATCATTGGAAGAACGGGTCACACAGAGAGAGTCGGATACATATGATCGGGAAGACGGCTCAAAAGAATAGGCTCTGTTTTCCGGCAAGATTTGGGTGGTAAGGGACATACTATGGAAAAGAAAAATGAGATGCGCTCATGGGCGATTTTGGCGGCAGTGTTTTTGTTTATGTTATTGATGAATGTTCTCATGCCGATCCATCGAGATGACTATGATTATTCTTTGGTGTGGGGGACGATGCAGCATGTCAATTCATTCTCTGATGTGCTGCAGTCTATGTGGAATCATTATCTGACTCATGGCGGACGCATGGTGACGGTATTTGGTCTGGATCTGTTCTTATGGTTGGGAAAGATCTGGTTCGATATAGCGAATGCGTTTGTTTTTACAGCGTTTACTGCACTTTTGTATTTTCATGCGATACGAAGGGTGTCCATCGGCCGATCCTCTGGGCTTTTGGGACTGACTGCATTCTTGTTGTGGCTGGTTTTGCCTCATTTCGGAGAAGTGGCTGTGTGGAAGAGTGGGTCCACGGTTTACTTGTGGTCAGGGTTTTGCGTTGCTGCATTTTTATTGCCATATAATTTGTATTTGGCAGGGCAGCTTCATTGGAAGCGTGGTATCGTTGCCGTTATGTTTTTTATGGGTATTTTGGCCGGATGGTCAGTGGAAAATCTGGCGGTGACGGTGGTTACGCTGACTTTTTTGATCACAGCGTATTGCTGGAAGAAAAAGATGTTAAAGGCTTGGATGCCGATCGGTATGGTTGCCTCGTTCTTGGGGTTTGTAGGAATATTAGCAGCTCCCGGAAACTATGTGCGTTATGGGGAACAGGGGTCCGGTAAGGGTATCCTGATCCATATCGGAAATCAGTTCGCCGGTAACGGAGAAATGATCCTTTATATACTGCCGGTACTCCTGTTGCTTTATCTGGTATGGACGGCATTGAAGCTGCAGCTTTCGGAAGAAAAAGGAGAGACGTTCGAGAGGACCTCCGTGCATATCAGTGTAGGTCAGATCGTTATTTTAGGGCTGATCGCACTGATGCTCATTTCTTATTTTTCGGGCGGATGGCTGGCTTCTTCCTTGACGGAATTCCTGATTGCTCATGTACTGACACCGCTTCATGTGACACGTGCAAAGACGGTGGCGCAGTTTGCACATACGATGTCCGGTTTGGAAGAAATGGTGATATACCTTGGCGGAGTGTGCCTAGTCTTCTGCTTGGCAAAGCAGTCGATGGGGATTCCCGGGCGAGTATTGAAGAGCGTAAAGGCCAAAGATGTATGTATGGCGTATCCGGCAGTGCGGTTTGCCGCAGCTTGCTTTTTGCTGGCCGCTTTTAATAATTTTGTCATGATCGCAGCACCTACTTTTCCTGCGCGTGCCACTTTCAGCTCGGTGTGCTTTATTCTTGTAGGGACACTGGCCATTTTGCATATGCCGGAAATGAAGAGTGCATTTGCCGGTACGACTGGCCGCATATTGAAAATGGGAGGTGTCGTGCTGGGGGGATTTTTGGCGGCTTCGGCGGTCATGGTATCTCTGGCGATGACACAGGCGCAGGCTGAGCGAATTCAGTATATTGAGAGAAAAGCGGGCTCTATGGAGGTGGTGGAGCTTCCACCGATCGAAATGAAAAATAGAGCGTTGCGCCATGTTTTTTTTGTCGATTTTGATAATGGGGTGACAAAGGGAGGGCTTTGTCATTATTATGGCATTAAGGATATCAAGGTGGTCAAAGGTGTATCGTTGGATACATGAAGGCCATGTACAGGGGAGGCCCATGCCCTTTGGCGGGTAAGTCAATAAAAAATCCTTCAGCATAGAGCTGAAGGATTTTTTTATTGCCATTTATTTCACTTCCTGGATGATGGTCAAGATCATCGGGCGGCGCTTGGTGCGGTCGAAGAAGTATTTGCCGAGGGCGTCTCTCACCTGGGTCTTGATGGCGTTCCATTCGGAGACGTTGCCGGCTTCGCAGCGGTCAAGGACAGACTCGATGCGTTCTCTGGCTTCGGTCAGGAGGGCTTCGCTGTCTCTCACGTAGACGAAACCGCGGGAGACGATGTCGGGGCCGGCTAAGACTTGATTGCTGCCTTTTTCGAGGGCGATGACGACGATGACGACGCCGTCCTGGGCGAGCTGCTGGCGGTCGCGGATGACGATGTTTCCAACGTCACCTACGCCGAGGCCGTCGACGAAGACGGGGCCGGCCTGGACGCGCTGCGGATTGATCTTGCCGCCGCGGCTGGTGAATTCGAAGAGGGTGCCGTTTTCGCCGATCAGGATGTTTTTCTTTTCGACGCCGAGGCTTTCTGCGAGTTCTGCGTGGCTGACGAGCATGCGGTGTTCGCCGTGGACGGGGATGAAGTATTTCGGCTTGACGAGGGAGAGCATGGTCTTCAAGTCTTCCTGAGAGCCGTGGCCGGATACGTGGACGCGGGTGGTGGTGCTGGTGACGACGTGGGCGCCGAGGCGCATCAGGCTGTCGATGGTGCGGCCGACGCTGGTCTCATTGCCCGGGATCGGGGAGGCGGAGATGATGACGGTGTCGCCTGCGTGGATCTGGACCTGGCGGTGGGAGCCGTCGGCCATGCGGGAGAGGCCGGCCATCGGTTCGCCTTGGCTGCCGGTGGTCAGGATGCAGAGGCGGTCGTCTCTGTAGTGGCCAAGCTCTTCCGGCTCGATGAAGGTGCCTTCCGGGGCTTTGAGGTAGCCGAGCTCTTGGGCGATGCCGACGACGTTCACCATGGAGCGGCCGAAGACGCAGACTTTTCTTTTGTTAGCGACTGCTGCGTCGACGGCCATTTGGATGCGGGAGACGTTCGATGCGAAGGTGGCAAGGATGATGCGGCCTTTGGCATCGGCGTAAGCGCTCATGAGGGACTTGGATACGATGGCTTCGGAAGGGGTGTAGCCGGGATTCTGTGCGTTCGTGGAGTCGGCGAGAAGGCACAGGACGCCTCTGTGGCCGAGCTCGGCGAGCTTGTACATGTCGGTGAGTTCGCCGTCGACCGGAGAGTGGTCGAATTTGAAGTCGCCGGTATGGACGATGGTGCCGACCGGAGTGCGCAGGTAGATGCCGCAGGAGTCCGGTATGGAGTGGCAGACGTGGAAGAAGCCGAATTTGAAAAGGCCTGTTTTGAATTCGTCACCGGGTTTGACGGTGTGCAGGTCGTAGTTTGTGATGTGTGCTTCTTTGAGTTTGCCTTCGATGAGGCCGCAGGTGAGGCGTGTGGCGTAGACCGGGGCGTTCACTTCGCGAAGCAGGTAGGAAAGGGACCCGATGTGATCTTCGTGTCCGTGGGTGATGAGGATGGCTTTGATCTCGTCTTTGTGTTCGATGAGGTAGGAAAAGTCCGGGATGACGATGTCGATCCCGAGCATGTCTTCTTCTGGGAATGCCATGCCTGCATCGATTACGATAATTTCGTCGCCGTAACGGAATACAGTCATGTTCTTCCCGATTTCTCCAAGGCCTCCTAATGGAATGATCTGTAATCTTGCTTTTGCCAAAATGGATAGAACCTCCTATTCAGTTGTCGGAGCCGGCAGACGCCGGCTCTTAAAAAAATATTTTTGCATTGTATGTCAAAAATAAAAGCCGTTCATAGTCGCTTTTCCTATTATATCACATGGGGGAAGGAAATAGGGGATGCGAATGGAGAAAATAGTAAGGAGGAGAGAAGCATGATCGGCGGGCTTGGGGCTTTGCGCGATAAAAAGCGGCGATGCGCTTGGCGAGGAGGAAGCCTTTTCCTATTCTTTCTTCAAGTATGATAGAATATGGGTATAAAAAGGCGATATACATTTATATTTTGGAAGGAGTAGTTATGAATCAGTTCAAAGCGGGCGACACGAATGCGGTCGTCCTGGCGGGAATGTGTACGGCGCTGGCCGTGGTGCTGTCTATGGTGGGCTTCTATGTGCCGGGGATCTCTCTTCTGGCACTGCTTTCGCTGCCGCTGCCGATCGCGTACATGGGGATCCGCGAGGGTGTGAAGTGGGCGGTGATCGCGACGTCGGGGATCATGATCCTGGACTCAGCGTTCTTCGGGATCACGACGGCGTTCTTTCTGGTGGTGATGTTCGGCTTCGCAGGGATCGCGATGGCGTACTGCTATCAGAAGCGTGCATCGGCGCTCCGCACCTTTGGGACGATCGTGGTTGTGATGTTTTTCGCGATGCTTTTGAATCTTCTGGGCACGGTGGTCATGATGGGGATGCCCTGGGATCAGGTGTATGGAAGTACGCTGGATCAGATGCAGGGGATGGCGAAGGAGATGTCGGGGCTCATGGCGTCCGGGGATCAGCTGGATCAGGTGAATCAGCAGACGGAGGAAATGATCAAAACGATCCGAAAGATGATCCCGGCGGCGATGGTGATGGCACCGATGGTGCTCGCCTGGGCGGTGATGCAGATCGAGAAGGTGGTTTTCCGCCGTCTGGGACTGACGGATTTTCCTCAGTTTCCTCCGCTGGAGCGCTGGCATTTCCCGCGCTGGGTACTGCTGCTCCTTCTTCTGTCTGTAGGGACGCAGTACATGCCGCTCACTGAGCAGGTGAAGGATCTTGCGTACAATGTGGGCGCAGTGTGCTACTTCGTGCTGTGGATCCAGGGAATCGCGACGCTCTGGTGGCTGCCGCATATCTATCCGGTGGTGAAGCGGCTGCGTCTGCTCATTGTCATCATTTCGATCTGGATCCCTCTCCTGCAGCTCTTCACGGTGTATCTCGGCGTGGCAGATATGGCGCTGAATTACAGGAAGAAGAGAGGGTATGAGTGAAATGAGGGCTCAGGGTTATCCCGTGGAGCGGCTCGCCCTTTGATTCCATTTGAAAGTTTCGCTTGAATGAGAAATTAGAAATGAGAAATGCGAAATGGTGGCGCGGCGCCAGATCCTTCGACTCAGTTCTCACTGTTCCGCCTTTACATGATCGAACATCCGACATTTCACTCCGCTCAGGATGACGAAATGCGCCGCAAGTAAAAATAATGGTGATGCCCGAAGGTGGCATTTAGTCCCTAATCCCTAATCCCTAATCCCTGGTCCCTAGTCACTAGTCACCAGTCACTAAATATCGAAAGGAGCTGCCTATGCGAATGTTCGACCTTCTGACGAGCGGCGCGATCTTTGCGGGGCGTCGGGGATGGGGCGTCGTGGCGATGCTGGGACTCGGCTTTGGCGTGATACTTGCGCTGGGAGGCTCGTGGGCGAGATGGGTCTATCTGCTTTTCCTGCTCTTTCCGGCGCTGGAGGATGCGCGGACGGGGTATGTGTCGGATGGCTGGCCGCTCGTTCTTTCGGTGTGCGGCGCTTTGCTGATGCTCTCCCGGGGGGCGTTTCTCCTCTATCTTTTGACGGGCGTAGGAATGGGGGCGCTCTATGGACTGCTGTATCTGATCTCTAGGCGATCTCTGGGGCTTGCGGATGTGTTTCTGGCCGCGGCCTCTTCGCTTTGGCTGCTTCCGGTGTATGGCCTTTTTTCTCTATGGCTGACATCGCTGGCGGCCCTTTTATGGTGTGCGTTTTTGCTTCTGCGGGGACGGCTGGGGCGAAGGACGGAGATCCGCTTCGTGCCCTTCCTGGCGATCGGAGGTGCTTTGGCGTATGGGGTGCAGGAAACGGTGGGAATGGCCTCCCTTCTCGCATCGCTCGGGCTTTCTTCTCTTTGAACTGCTGCTCGTCCTTTTCCTCTTTGCGCTCGCCTCTGCGGCAGCGGTGCCGATGCTCTATGACTGGCAGGAGGAGAGGGAGCTCGATCTGGCCGCGGAGGAGGTGGCTTCGGCGATCCGCGAGGCACAGATGATTGCGAGAAATGAGAGTGAGGACGCAAAGGGGACGCCCTTGTCAGCGTCGGTGGAGTTCTTTTGCGCGGTCAATGAAACCGGTCGTGTTGCTTATTGGTCATCGCAGGGAAATCGGTATATACAACCTAGCGGTACATTGCCGGCTAATGTTTATTGTTCGGGGCGGATACATGTGTTGTTCAGGAAAGATGGTTTTGCTGGGGCGATGGACAAATCGCGGTATTCCATGCAGCTCATGACCAAAGATGGAAAGCACAGGCAACAGATCACAGTCGCTATGTACACGGGGCGCGTCAGGGTGACGAGGATCAAATGAGGAATGGGGTTAGCTCGTGGGGCGTGCTGCCACTTAATTGTGAATGAAAGCTTCGCTTGAATGAGAAATTCGAAATGAGAAATGCGAAATGGTGGTACGGCGCAAAAATAATGAAGCGCCGCAGAATTTTGATAGCGCTTCGCGCTGTCGTCATCTCGAGCATAGTCGAGAGATACTCCTTGCAGAACGCTCATTGCTACATGTGAGGCAGCACCTGGCCATCGGTTTTTCTTAGTGCATACGTGCTGATTATCGCAGTGCAGTAGAGATCCCTCGGCTACGCTCGGGATGACGTTACGGGGGATCCCAGTCACTAGTCACTTGAGATTTCTAATCCCTAATCTCTGGCTACTAGTCATGAGTCATGAGTCACCACTCACACTTGTTCGCTTGTTCCTTCACTAGGGAAACCGTATAATAAAGCCAATATTGATGCAAAGGAGAACACCATGGCAGAGAACGAGAGCAAGTCGAAGGGAAATTGGAAGAAAGAGGGCTGGGGGAAGAAGCCGGACACGGATACGATGATCGTGACGCGCATTCCGCCGCAGAATATAGACGCGGAAAAGTCCGTCCTAGGGGCGATGCTGCTCGACAAGGACGCGATCATGACGGCCGAGGACAAGCTGACGGCCGCGGATTTCTACCGCGAAGCGAATGCGATCGTATTTCAGGCGATCCTGAATCTGGCGCACAAGGGCGAGCCGGCGGATATCCTGACGGTGACGGAAGAGCTGAAGCGCATGGGGCGTCTGGATGATGTGGGGGGCGTCCTCTATGTCAATGATTTGCCGGCGAATGTGGCCACCACGAAGATGGTGGACCGCCACGCTGACATCGTCGCAAACAAGGCGAAGCTCCGGCGGCTGATCGATGCAGCCGGCGTCATCACGGATGAAGCGTACTCGGAGCGTGATGATGTCGAGGATATCACGGATAATGCGGAGAAAACGATCCTTGCCGTGACGCGGGATGATCGCCGTTCGGATTTCACCTCGATCGGCGAGGCGGTGCAGAATGAGCTGCAGGAGATCACGCGGAAATTCAAGAACAAGGAGTCCATCACAGGGCTTCCGAGTGGATTCCCTTCCCTTGATGCGCTGACGAGCGGCTTCCAGAAGGGCGACTTCATCATCGTGGCGGCGCGCCCATCCATGGGTAAGACGGCTTTTGTGCTGAATATCGCGAAGAACATGAGTATTTCCTCGGCGCACAAGCACGTCGCCTTCTTCTCGCTGGAAATGTCACGCGAGCAGCTCGTGCAAAGACTGCTCTGCTCGACCGCGCTCGTCGACAGCGCGAAGCTCCGCACCGGGCGGATTTCCACGCAGAAGGAGTGGGATCAGCTCGCCTCTGCGGCCAGCGTCCTCATGGATGCGCCGCTCTTCATCGATGATACGCCGGGCGTCTCCGTCTCGGAGATCCGCTCCAAGTGCCGCCGCCTCAAGGCGGAGCAGGGGCTCGACATCATCATGATCGACTATCTTCAGCTCATGCAGGCGAAGAATACGCTCCGAAACGGAGATAACCGCCAGCAGGAGATCTCCGAGATCTCCCGATCGCTGAAAAGTCTGGCACGTGAGCTGAATGTCCCGGTCATCGCTCTTTCGCAGCTGTCCCGAAGCGTCGAGGCCCGTCAGGACCACCGTCCGCTCCTTTCTGACCTGCGAGAATCCGGCTCTCTGGAGCAGGATGCGGACATGGTGTCCTTCCTCTTCCGTCCTGCGTACTACGACCGCGACATGGAGGATGACAATCCGCAGAAGAATGAGACGGAGATCATCCTCGCCAAGAACCGTAACGGCCCCGTCGATACCGTGAAGCTCCTCTTCGCCGGCCAGTTCACGCTCTTCTATGAACTCACCAATCAGGAACCGCCGCCGGATATGATGTGAGAAGGGGATCAGGGTCAGGGTTAGCCAGTGGGGCGTGTCGCCCTTTGATTACGTTTGAAAGCCTCGTTTGAATTAGAAATTAGAAATGAGAAATGCGAAATGGTGGTGCGGCGCATAAAAATATAGAAGCGCCGCGGAGTATAAATCATGATGGTGTCCGAAGGTTGTATTTAGTCACCAGTCACTAGTCACCAGTCACTCCCAATCCCCAATCCCCAATCCCTAATCCCTAATCCCTAGCTGCTTTCCCTAAGGAGGCAAAATGAAAACACATCGCGGCTTCCTCATGGTCTGGGCACTCGCAGGGATCACGGTCATCCTGATCCTTGCCGGCAGCGTCGCGCTGACGCTTTCGCAGGCGATGCGCCGGGAGGTCAGGATGGAGATCGCGACCGATGAAGCGCTCATTGTACAGGAAGCGCTGGAGCAGGGGAAAGCGGCGGTGCGCTTCGGTACGCCGCTTTCCATCTCAAAAGGAGACATGGTAAGGAATGGGAGAACGTACCACGTAGATCTCCATCAGGAAGAGACCGCAGTAGAGGGGGCCGACGTCATCCGTCTTTCCTGTGAAGTCACGCATGAAAGCGGAGAGACCTACCGAGCCGAGACGCTGGTGGATCGGTGATTGATAGTTGGGGACTAGTGACTAGTAGCTAGTGACTGGGGATTGGGTTTCAAAGAACTCCTCCCAGTTGAGCAGCCCCCTTCTCCAAACCATCACGCCTTGCGGCGCCACTGTGAACGAAAACGGATTTCTGCTATCATTAGGGTGGAGAC
>OIYF01000187.1_pt1 | contig 28302 bp, 23 predicted proteins | sample 1587971 | NCBI WGS metagenome assembly OIYF01 (sample SAMN03283248) | human gut metagenome | biome: human-associated habitat; material: feces | host: Homo sapiens | place: Peru | collected 2012 | reverse complement strand
GTTGGAGCCTACAGAAAAACCGTCTAGCGGTAAGGGGCCGCAACCAATCCACAGCATCGTCTGTAACAAGCATACCCCAATACTAGAATAAAGTAAATATTGGGTACATGCTTATTATACGAGGGGCCGCCATAACCGGCGGCCCGCAGTCCGCAGTCGGCCGTTCGCATTCCGGAAAGCCTCCCCTAATAGGGGAGGTGCCTCGAAGAGGCGGAAGGGTTGCTCCTCACATCTTCCCCATTCGGATTCAGATGCTGCTTCGCAGCACCAGGTTCACGGGATTGTATGGGCGCAGGAGCGCCTGAAGGCGGCTCATCGCCTGTCGGCGATGTCGCGCGCCGGATTTTTACACGTGGCTACTCCCGTGCTGTAGGGGCGCCCATAATCGGGCGCCCGCTATGCGCCGCAGGGGTCACCCGAAGCCGCATTGTCAGTCTGAGTCCAAGCCGTTATGGCGAAAACATGCCCCGAGACCTGTAGGGGCGCCCATAACCGGGCGCCCGTTATGCGCCGCAGGGGCACCCGAAGCCGCATTATCAGTCTGAGTCTAAAGGCGCGCAGCGCCATCTGAGTCCGAGAACGGCGATGCGCCAGCGAGCCCGTCCCGCAAACGACAAACGATGAACGAACTACGACAAACGACATGCAAAAAGGGATTGTGCACGATGGCAGAAACCTTCGTGCACAATCCCTTTACCGGACTGCGGCCGGCGGACTGCGTTATTTTATTCCATATCGTAATCCTGCAAGGCAGCGACGTGATGGTAGCCTTCGTTTTTGCCTTTATTGGCGAAGACGCGGAGTACTTCACGGGCTGTATCCAGAGAGGTCAGGCAGGGAACGGCGAGTTCTACGGCCATACGGCGGAGGTTGAAACCGTCGCGTTCCGGGTGCTTGCCATAGGTCAGGGTATTGAGGACCAAGTCGATCTTGCCGTTGCGGATCAGAGTGGCAATATTCTGGCCGCCTTCATGGATCTTGCGGACGATGTCGACAGGCATACCGTGGTCGTTGAAGTATTTGCCCGTCCCTTCCGTAGCGATGATGTGATAGCCCAATTCCTTGAAGCCTTCGGCCAGCTGCAGGGCTTCGGCTTTATCGCGGTCAGCGACGGTAACCAGGATCGTGCCGCCGGCAGGAATCTTCATCTTCGCACCATTGACCGCTTTGTACAGGGCTTCGGAGTAAGAATGACCGATACCCATGACTTCGCCAGTCGACTTCATTTCCGGCCCGAGGGCGATTTCAGCCAGGCCGATTTTGCTGAACGAGAAGACCGGAGCCTTAGCGGCAACGTGTTTCTTAGCCGGCATGAGGCCACTGTGATAACCCATATCTTTCAGCGTTTCGCCCAGGGCGATACGGGTTGCGATTTCGACAATCGGGAAGTGGGTGACCTTGCTCAGGAACGGAACGGTACGGCTTGAACGCGGATTGACTTCGATGATGTACAATTTACCGCGGGAAACGACGAACTGGATGTTGACCGAGCCTTTGACCTGCAATTCCAGGGAAATGCGCGTCGTGTAATCGACGATCTGGTCGATCATATCCTGGTCCAGGTGCTGCGGCGGATAGACGGCGATGGAGTCACCGGAATGGACACCGGCCCGTTCGACCTGTTCCATGATGCCCGGGATGTAGACGTCCGTACCATCGGCAACGGCGTCGACTTCGACTTCACGGCCAACCATGTATTCGTCGATGAGGATCGGATGGTCCGGCGAGGCGATGACGGCTTCGCGGAGGTAGCGTTCCAATTCTTTTTCGTTGTAGACAATTTCCATAGCCCGGCCGCCGAGGACGTAAGACGGGCGGACGATGAGCGGAAATTCCAGTTCCTTGGAAACCTTCATGGCTTCTTTATCGCTCGTCGCGATGCGGCCATCTGGGCGGGGAATGTTCAATTTGGCCAGGACTTCGTCGAAGCGTTCGCGGTCTTCGGCGCGGTCCATGCCGTCGACAGACGTACCGAGGACGGTGACGCCCCGTTTTGCCAGGGGAGCTGCCAGGTTGATAGCTGTCTGGCCGCCGAACTGGCAGATGACGCCGACCGGTTTTTCCTTGTCGACGACAGCCATGACGTCTTCGACTGTCAGCGGTTCAAAATACAGGCTGTCCGACGTATCGAAGTCGGTGCTGACCGTTTCCGGGTTATTGTTGACGATGATGCTGTTCATTCCGGCTTTGCGCAGGGCCCAGGCCGAATGGACCGAGCAGTAGTCAAATTCGATGCCCTGGCCGATGCGGATCGGTCCGGAACCGAGGACGATGACGCTCTTCTTGCCCAGCGGCTTGACTTCGTCTTCGTCAGCATAGCAGGAATAGTAGTACGGCGTAGCCGCTTCAAATTCGGCAGCGCACGTATCGACCATCTTGAAGGTCGGCGTAATGCCATGATCGAGGCGGAACTGGCGGACTTCGTCTTCCGTCTTGTTGGTAAAGCCGGCAATGATGACATCGGGCATGCTGTAGCGTTTGGCCAGGCGGACATTGTCGACAGTCAAGTTATTGCGCTTCAAATCAGATTCCAAATCGATGATGTTTTTGATCTTATGGAGGAACCACAGGTCATAGCCGGTAATATAGTGAATCTTTTCTTCACTGATACCGAGGCGCAGGGCCTGGGCGACGACAAAGAGCCGTTCGTCATCCTGTTTCTGCAGGAGTTCGACAATATCGATGAGGGATTTGCTTTCGAGCTTCTTCATGGAAATGTAGTTGACGCCGATTTCCAGGGAGCGGACTGCCTTGAGCAGAGCCCCTTCAAAGCAGCGGTCGAGAGCCATGACTTCGCCAGTAGCCTTCATCTGCGTGCCCAGGGTCTTATCGGCAAGGGCGAATTTTTCAAAGGGCCAGCGCGGGAACTTGACGACGCAGTAGTCCAAGGTCGGTTCAAAGCAAGCCGTCGTCTTGCCCGTGACGGCATTGGTGATCTGGTCCAAAGTCAAGCCCGTAGCGACTTTAGCAGCTACTTTAGCGATGGGATAGCCCGTCGCTTTAGAAGCCAGGGCCGACGAACGGCTGACACGGGGATTGACTTCGATGACGTAATACTGATTGCTGTTCGGGTCGAGGGCATACTGGACGTTGCAGCCGCCTTCTATTTTCAAGCGGCGGATGATGGCCAGAGAAGCCGTACGCAGCATCTGGTACTGCAAATCGTTCAAGGTCTGGCTCGGAGCGACGACGATGGAGTCGCCCGTATGGATACCGACAGGGTCGATGTTTTCCATGTTGCAGACGATGATGCAGTTATCGGCCTTATCGCGCATGACTTCGTATTCGATTTCCTTCCAGCCGGCCACAGACCGTTCAACGAGAATCTGGTTAATCGGGCTGAGCTTGATGCCGCGCGTGGCGATCATGAACAATTCGTCTTCGTCATGAGCGATACCGCCGCCTGTACCGCCGAGGGTAAAGGCCGGACGGACGATGATCGGGTAGCCGATTTTATCGGCGAATTCGATAGCCGACGGGACATCTTCAAAGATATCGCTTTCCGGTACCGGCTGGTTGATGTCCTTCATGGCTTTCTTGAAGAGTTCCCGGTCTTCCGCTTCTTCAATAGCCGACAGGTGCGTACCCAGGAGCCGGACGTTATATTTTTCCAGGACGCCGGCATTGGCCAGCTGGACAGCCATGTTCAGGCCGACCTGGCCGCCAAGGGTAGCCAGCAGGCCATCAGGCCGTTCTTTTTCGATGACTTCTGTAACGTAATCGAGGGAAATCGGTTCGACATAGACGCGGTCGGCAATGTCTTCGTCGGTCATGATCGTCGCCGGGTTGCTGTTGATGAGGACGACTTCCAATCCTTCTTCTTTCAAGGCGCGGCAGGCCTGGGTGCCGGCATAGTCAAATTCAGCGGCCTGACCGATGATAATAGGGCCCGAACCGATAACGAGTACTTTCTTCAATCCTTCTACCATGTTAGTTTTCCTCCATCATCTTGACGAATTGTGTAAACAGATACAGATTATCAGTCGGTCCCGGCGAAGCTTCCGGATGGTACTGGACGCACATGATCTTCTTGGACGGGACTTCAAAACCTTCAAGGGTGTTGTCGTGGAGGTTGCGGTGCGTGACGACGACGTCAGCCGGCAGCGAAGCTTCATCGATGACGTAGCCGTGGTTCTGGGACGTAATGTAGACGCGGCCTGTGCGGATATCTTTGACCGGATGGTTGGCACCGCGGTGACCGAAAGTCAGTTTGCGGCTCTTGCCGCCCAGGGCCAGGCCGAGCATCTGAAGACCCAGGCAGATACCGAAAATCGGTTTCTTGCCGATCAGCTTCTTGACTTCTTCGACGATGTAGGGAACGTCCTTCGGATCGCCAGGGCCGTTGCTCAGGAAGATGCCGTCCGGATTGACAGCCAGAACTTCTTCGGCCTTGGTTTCAGCCGGGAAAATGGTCAGGCGGCAGTCGCTGTTGACCAGTTCGCGCAGGATGTTGGCTTTGGCGCCGTAATCCATGACGGCGACGTGGAAGCGGCCATCGCCCATGTGCTTGATGTCCCGCGTCGTGACGCGGCGGACGAGCTGCGTTTCCAGCGGCGTATCAAAGAGTTCCTTAATGGCGCTTTCATCCATTGTTTCCGGCACGATAACGCCCTTCATGACGCCCTGGCTGCGGATAGCCCGGGTAATGGCACGCGTATCTACGCCGTAGAGGCAGGGGATGTGGTGTGTCATAATAAAGGTAGACAGCTTGCCTTCGTTCTGCCAGTTGCTCGGTTCTTCACAGAGCTCGCTGACGATGAAGCCGGCAGCATAGGGCCGGTCGGCCTGTTCAATTTCATGGAACAAACCGTAGTTACCGATGAGCGGATAGGTCATGGTAATGATCTGACCGGCATAGGACGGATCGGTAAACGTTTCCTGATAGCCTGTCATGCCCGTATTGAAAACAACTTCGCCGACAGCTGGTTCATCCATCAGCATGTTGCCATAAAACTTCTGTCCGTTCTCTAATATGAGGACACCTTTCATTATAAAACCTCCCCGTTTTTCATTACAATTTTACCATTGACGATGGTAGCTGCGGCCTTGCCTTTGAAAATCATTTCATCGAAAGGCGACGCTTTTCCCTTGGAATAGAATTTCGAGGCATCTACCGTCCATTCTTTATCGAGATCGAGTACGGTCAAATCGGCATCCTTGCCCGGAGCGATGACGCCGGCGTCGAGACCGAGGATCTTGGCCTGGGCTGTCGACATGGCATTGACCAGGGTCATGAGGTCGATGTTACCCGTATGATACATATAAGTCAGCATGGCGCCGACGCTCGTTTCCAAGCCGACGAAGCCGCTGGGAGCCAGGTTAAATTCCTGGTCCTTTTCTTCCCATTCATGCGGCGCATGGTCGGTGACGACGGCATCGATGGTGCCATCTTGCAAACCGGCGACGCAGGCTGCGCGGTGTTCTTCCGAACGGATCGGCGGATTGACTTTATACCGTGTTTCAAAAGTACGCAAGACTTCGTCCGTGAAGATGAGGTGCTGCGGCGTAACTTCTGCCGTGACCTGGACACCGCGCTTCTTGGCCTGGCGGACCAGTTCGACAGCATTCTTGGTGCTGATGTGGGCGATGTGGACCGGCGTATGTGTCGCTTCGGCCAGGAAGATGTCGCGGGCGACGGCAATGTCTTCGGCAACGGCCGGACGGCCTTTGATGCCCAGTTCATTGGAAACGACGCCTTCGTGCATGTTGCCGCCTTCGACGAGGCTCTGTTCTTCGCAGTGGTCGATGATGACTTTATGGAACATGCTGGCATATTCCATGGCTTTACGCATAAAATCGCAGTTTTCTACGTAACGGCCGTCATCGGAGAAAGCAGCGACGCCTTCTTTGGCCATGGCACCCATCGCTGCCAGTTCCTGGCCCTGGAGGCCTTTGGAAATGGCGCCGACGATTTCGACTTTGACTTTGGCTTCCCGTTCAATCTTATATTTCATGCCGTCGACGATGATAGCCGAATCAATGACCGGTTTGGTGTTCGGCATAGTCGCAACGCGGGTAATGCCGCCGGCAGCAGCGGCTTTCGTCCCCGTTTCAATCGTTTCCTTGCCGGACTGGCCGGGCTGGCGGAGATGGACGTGCATATCGATGAAGCCCGGAGCTACGACGAGGCCCGAGGCATCGAAGACTTCGGCACCGTCGGCGCTGAGATTGGCCCCGACTTCCTTGATTTTACCATTTTCAATGAGAATGTCACAAATTTCATCCTGCTGCATGGCCGGATTTACGACTCTGCCGCCTTTAACGAGTAGTGTCAACGTCATCGCCTCCCATAATTGTCAGATATAATACGGCCATACGGACGGACACGCCGTTCTTGACCTGTTCCTGAATCGAAGAAAATTCACTGTAACATGTATCCGGTTCGATTTCGATGCCCCGGTTCATGGGACCCGGATGAAGGACGAGGACGTCGTCTTTCGCCCATTTGAGGCGGTCTCGGTTGATACCGAAGAGCGAATTGTATTCACCGGCACTGGGGAAGAAGCCGATACCCTGACGTTCTTTCTGGATACGTAAGACGTTGATGACGTCTGCATCCTGGATAGCTTCCTTCAAGTCGTAATGGACTTTGACACCCATAGCTTCCAATTCCGGCTGGAGCAGCGTCCGCGGACCGACGAGGTGGACGTCAGCCCCCATGGTCTTGAGACCATAGATATTGGAGCGGGCTACGCGACCGTGGTCGATATCGCCGACGATGACGACTTTCAAGCCGTCGATATGACCTTTGACTTCCTTAATGGTGAACATGTCGAGGAGACCCTGCGTCGGATGTTCGTGCGCGCCGTCACCGGCGTTAATGATGATCGGGTCGACACAACGGTCGGCAAACCACGGCGAACCTTCCTGTTTCTGACGCATGACGATGGCATCGACACCCATAGCGGTTACCGTCAGCAGGGTATCGCGGAAACTTTCACCTTTCTGGATGGAGCTTCCCCGCGGCGTAAAGTTGATAACATCAGCGCCGAGATACTTGGCAGCCATTTCAAAGGAACCGCGCGTACGCGTACTCGGTTCCCAGAACATGTTGACCACCGATTTCCCTTTGAGCAGGGATAACTTCTTATTCCCGCTGTTGACGACGGCCTTCATCTTCTTAGCGACCCGCAGTATCAATTCAATTTCTTCCTTCGGTACTCCCTGGAGCCCCAACAGGCTTTTGCCCTGTATACTAACCATCGAATCCTCCTTGTAAAAAAAGACCTCTGCCGCAGGGCAAAGGTCATATTATAAGCATGGCAAAATATGTCCCTTTTTAGCCTCTCCGGACTACATTAAAGGTACAATCTGAAAGTATTAGAATCGCACAGCCTCACGGGACTGCCACATATTCTTCTATATATTGTATCGACCAAGGCCCATAAAGTCAAGCAGTTTTTTCACGACTTCAGTCCGTCGATGCCGGCGTAATCGTCACGGCCTGCGGCGTAATGGAAACGCTGTTATAAAAGGCTTCGAAAAGCTGTGCCGGGACATACATCGTGCCATTGACATTGACCGGGCCGGCGCCGTACTGGAAGATATGATTCAAGTTGACCTTCTTAATCGTCCCGATCCGTTCATACCAGTCTTCACCGGGCTTGACGATGATATAGGCAATGTTCATTTCTACGCGGACGCTCTGATCGTCAGGATCCCAGGTCACGGTATAACCGAGCTGTTCCGCCACTTTCCGCAAGGGAATCATGACCACATTATTTTCCTGTAAAACAGCCCCCTCTGCCGGGTCCATGACCTTGCCGGCCACCGTCAATTGGCATTGCTGCACCGCCGTCAATCCGGGAATCGCCGAATACGGCCCCATGACCGGTCCTTCATCATAAGCCCAGGCCGGCCCACAAGCCAGCGCTGCCACGACCATCGCTAAGACAATACTTTTCTTCATAGGGATCCCCCCTTTTATCCAAAACAAAAAAACGAGTTGTAAATAAGGATATATATAATATATTCGACAAAGCCCGCCGTTTTCCTGCTAATATTTAAAACCAACCTCTCAGACCGCCTCCGGCGGCCAGCTCCCCTATAAAGGGAGCCTTGCAAAAAAAGCGCTGCCATAAAAGACAGCGCTTTTTTGCAAAACTAAAAATCGAAAAATCCGGCATTATCTGCCATGGGCACGACAGGGAAGCCCGTCGGTACGGGCTGGATGATCATGAACACCAGGGCTGCCAAGACGGCAATCCCCAAGGTGAGGTAGGAAAAGCTTCCCTTTTCCTTATGTTCATACAGGCCGAACAAACGGATGCCGACAGCCGAACCGATGGTAGCGAACAAGGCGCCCAGCGAGAAATACTGGTACATAGCATACGATGCCAGCAGGGCGATGATCATGGCCCCGTTGATGACGATAGGATAGCATTTGGACAGCACCGATTCGGGATTGCGGCGCATGGCCGTGAGCCAGTCCGTCCCGTCGATGCCGCTCAGGCCGGTGAGGAACGTCGATGCGTAGAGCAGCTTATCCCACCAGGCCGTTCCCTTGCGGCGGTCTCCCGTCCGCCACATGACGAAGGCGTAAATCAAAATAGTCATGCCGCCGATGATGTAATAGTAATTTTCCGGGACGAACTGGACGAGAGCCGTGCCAATCGTCACCAGGACAGCGGCGATGACGACCATCTGGCCGATTTTCCCCTTCGTCGGACGCGTCTTGGCATCCATTTCCTTATAAATCTTGGCGAAGATTTCCATGAGGAAGGTAAAGACGAAGAAAACGATGCCGATGAAAGGATTGAGCGCTGCCAAGGCGATGGTGATCAAAATCGGGATGGCCAGGCGCACGCCAGGGAAAAAGGTGAAACGCTTGATCTTCATGACGTGAAGCTGAGAATACACCGTAAAATAGGTGAATACATTAAACATCAACATAGCGGCAATACATTCGACGGGCTTAGCTCCCATGTACAAGAACATGAGGAGGACGCACATGCTCATATTGATACCCGTAAAGCGGGCGAACACCGTCCCCAGCAGGCCAGCCATGAAGAAAGGCGCTATGGCCGATAACATTTCCATGAACAAAACATCTCCTGATCCAGATTATTTCAGATGGTGGCTGCCCCGTTCGGTCATGGGGATGCCCTGTTTGCAGAGCGGGCATTCTTCCGGTTTGTACGTCGGGACGGTCAAATGGAGGAGAGCCTGGACTTTATCTTTCGGCACACCGAATTCAGCTTTGCCGCCGCTGCGGTCGACGAGGAGGCCGACACCGACGATGACGCCGCCAGCTTTCTTGACAACGTTGACAACTTCCTGAACAGAACCACCCGTCGTGACGATATCTTCGACGATGAGGACGCGTTCACCCGGTTCGATGTGGAAGCCACGGCGAAGAGTCATGACGCCCTTTTCACGTTCCGTGAAGATAGCCCGCGTGCCGAGAGCCTTGCCGACTTCATGAGCCAGCAGGATGCCGCCGGTCATCGGTCCCATGACGGTCTGGACGTTCTGGTCCTTGAAACGTTCTGCCAATTCCTTGCAGAGCTTTTCCGTATATTCCGGATGCTGGAGAACGTTGAATTTTTCAACGTACAGCGGGCTGTGCAGGCCCGACGTCAACAGGAAATGGCCTTCGAGAACGGCTTTCGTTTCTACTAATAACTGTCTTACTTCTTCTTCTGTCATCATGATTGGTTATACCCCCTGAATTTCTGCTAAAATCTTTTCCGCTGCTTCCTTCGGATCGGCAGCCTTGGTAATCGGACGACCGATGACCAAATGGGATGCCCCGTCGCGCAAAGCCTGGGACGGCGTCGTGAACCGCTTCTGGTCGTTGGCTACGGCAAAGGTCGGACGGATGCCCGGCGTGACGATGAGGAAATCGGGACCATTCATTTCCCGGATTTCCTTCGCTTCATACGGCGAAGAAACGGTCCCGTCGATACCGGCTTCCTTGGCCAGTTTAGCCAGGTTCTTGACCGATTCGGCAATGCTGTACTTGCCGCCGATTTCTTTCCACGCATCTTCATCGATGCTGGTCAATACCGTCACAGCCAAAAGGCGAGGCCGTTCGATATTCAGCTTGGCCGCTTCATCGCGGACGGCTTCTGCAGCCGCTTCCATCATGGCCCGGCCACCCGTACCGTGCAGCGTCATGAGGTCGGCGCCGAGACGGGTCAGGGCGCGGATGCTCTGGCCTACCGTATTGGGAATATCATGGACCTTCAAATCGAGGAAAACATGTTTCCCCTGGTCCTTCAAATACCGTACTGCGTCGGGACCGGCACTGTAAAACAGTTCCATGCCGACTTTATAAAAAGAAACACTGTCGCCAAGGGTTTCTACGAGCTTCTTCATATCCTCCAGTGAATGGACATCCAAAGCCGTAATGATGCGATCATCTGCCATGGGCTACCCCTCCTGTATATAAATATAGGCATATCTAATTAATTGTGTCATGTTTTGGGAAGCCTGTCAAGGAAAAATGCCTCACTGCGCCCATTGCCCCTGATACCATTCATAGGTCCGGCGGATTCCTTCTTCCAAATCCATTGCCGGTACAAAATCCAGGTTCGCTTTCAAGGCACCATTACTGAGGACGGACCGCAGAATATCCCCCGTCCTAGGCGCCGTATAAGTCACATCTACGGAATGGCCAACGGCTTTTTCAAAGCTATGGATCAAATCGTTAAGGCTTGTTTCCTGGCCCGTCGAGACATTCATCGTATGATAGCCTTTGAGCGGCAGCGCCCGGATAATGGCCTGAGCAATATCGCCGGCATAGACGAAATCGCGGGTCTGGCTGCCGTCGCCGAAAACCGTAAGGCCCTGATGCTGGGACAAAAGCTTACAGAAAATGCTGACGACGCCGCCTTCGCCCTTTTCGCCCTGCCGTTCGCCATAGACGTTGGCAAAGCGAAAAACCGTCGCATCCATGCCGTATAATTCATGGTAAACCCGCAGGTAATGTTCCGTCGTCATCTTGGTGACACCATAGGGGGACGTCGGCACGAGCCGTTCCGTTTCCCTTAAGGGAATGTTCAAATTATCACCGTACACAGCGGCACTGGACGAAAAGAGGATGTGCGGCACGCCATGAGTCCGGCAGGCTTCCAGTACATGAAGGACGCCTTCCAAATTAATCTGGCAATCGAGGACGGGATTTTCCACAGATGTCGGAACCATAGTCTGCGCTGCCAGATGGACGACAGCCTCAAAATGGTGGTCGGCAAAGACAGCATCAATAGCTTCTTCATCGCAGATATCGCCTTCAATGAGTTCCATTCCATCGGGCACGTGCTCCCGGGACCCACTGGACAAATTATCAAAGACGACGACATCCATATCCGGCATTTCGTTCAACTGTTCTAAAATATGCGACCCAATGAATCCGGCACCGCCAGTAATCAATATTTCCATGAGCTATGATTCCCCCTATATATCCTATAATACCAATTATGTTACATGTCTTTATACATTGTATCAACAAATATTGGCTGAGGCAACGTTTCCGCTTTCCGTACTAAGCAGCGGATTTCATCCAATTTTTTCTCACTATCGACATTCCGGGAGTGGAAATCGAGGAGCTTATCAAAATAGCCTTGTTCCCGTGCCAGCTGACGGCTCCGGGGATAGACCAAATCGAAGTACAAACACAAAGCACCGACATAAAAATCCATGAAAGTCTTCTTATCCTGCGTCCGCACCAGCTTTCCCTGCCGTGCCTGGGCCATGACGCTGTCAGAAATAGGCTGGTTCTCAAAATCAGCCCAATCGACATTCCAAATATTTTTCTTCTGATTCATATATAAAACATAGACGCGGAAAATATCGATTTTGTCGGCATCGCGGATGAGCTGGCAGAAAAGCCTCTGCCGCGGCGTCAAATCTTCCCGCAGCTGATAGACATTGTGCTGGTCGATAGCCATGCGGATAACATCATCCTGGCTCTCATCGTCGAAAAAATCGCGGATATGGCCGTCATCAAACAAATAATGGGCGCCATACTTGGCATGGTCCATGGACCGGTAATCGACGAACGTATGGTACTCCCGCAACTGTTCAAAACGGCCGATGTCGTGGAGGATACCGATGAACCAAGCCAAATCCACCTCAGATTGAGACAAATCCAGACTCAAGGCAATCTGTTCACACAGCCTGCTCACCTGCAAAGAATGAGCATACTTCAACCGGACTCCTTCTTCTTTCTGGTCAAAGCCATGGACATACCGCGTAAATTGTGATACCACAAAATCCCGATCCATCAGACTGCCCAACCACCTTTCCTATATATCCTTATATAAATCATCTATAACGCTAATTATAGCATATACTAGCGGACTTGATAATAACGCAATAATAACGCAGGCCGCAGTTCGCAGACCGCAGGCCGGAACTCATCGCCATCGGCGATGTCGTTCGTCGTAGGCCGTTCATCGTTCATCGACGCCGAATCAGATGCGGCGGCCCGCCGCAACAGACTCATGATTGTATTACGACCATGCGCCGTCCGTCATAAATTCCGGATATGCACAGGATTCACGCGGGCCGCCGGTTATGGCGGCCCCTACGGAATCGCAGTCAGGCGATGAAAAAAGAGCGTGGTCCGCAGGCCACAAAAAATACACGGCCAATGGCCTTGTGCGTAGGGGACGCCCAGAGCCTTTCTGCCCCGACAGGTACCGACCATCGGGAGATGCAGAACGGACAGCAGCGGCGGGCGTCCCGTCGTGAATCCTGTATACAGCCGGAATTTATGACAAATAGTTCGTGATTCGTAAAAACCTACTATCATACCAGAATGGGCTATAACTAACTCTCACAGCGGGCTGCCCTCATCGGGACAGCCCCTACGCATACGGCTATTAGTCGTACTCTTTTGCGAACAGCAATCTGCAGGGACCACTAACTCCTACTTGTGTATGGCACCAATCCCCCGCTTCACTCCCCGGATGACCATGACCAAAACAATGCCAATCATACAACCGACACCGTCGAGTACCACGTCATGCCACGTCGACGTCCGGCCACCGGAAAACAGCTGAATATATTCGTCAATCGCGGCCACGCCAATTCCAATCAGGAGCACCCAAACTTTATGGGAATGCCGCGAAATTAAAACAGAAAAACTGCTCAACACGACACCCAATGTCGCATATTCCGTCAAATGGGCCAAACGCCGGATCACACCATCACTCAAATAAGGTGCCACAGCCGTCCCTGGTATCCGGGCCAGGACCCAAGCCAACACCCGCCGGCTCTCGGCATGCGAAGCCACACCATTCTGCATAGAATGCCACCAAATCACACCGATGACGCTGATGACTAATAATCCCCAAAACACACGAATCCATCTATGTTCCATACATTTCACTCCATAGTCCTATTACAGACAATATTCTTCACGTGTTCCGGGAAATGCGTGTATCAATGCCTTTTTTACTGCAAGTTCATTTTTGAAAACTTCCATCCAACATGAAAAAAATCCCTTACCACGTGCAGCTTCTACAATAATCTCTATTTCCTTTTCCATAAGTTCAGGCATATTTTGATTGATATTCGTCCACATATCAAACATCGTTTTTGCTAGACCATACGCTTCATTCCGTGCTCTGAATCTATAATCCCTGTCTTTTAAACTTTCAGGAACATGATCCAACTTAACTAATTGGAAAAGATTCTCTGCTTTACGCCACATGTCTTCGTCATGCATTTCTTCAAGTATATAATTTTCGTTTAATTTCGGAATCCCCTCTGTATATGAAAAGACATGAAAGGTATCATCTACATCTGGCCATAAATACTCTCCTCTTGTCCCAGCAGCCACTTTTGCCCCTTTTCGAGTATTACAATACTTGCATGACAATAGCATATTACTCCAATCACATTCTGCTCCGCCCCTGGACTTGGCTTCTATGTGTTCTACCTCAGGGGCATTAAATATCGGCATCTCACAATAAGAACAATATCTTCCTAACCGTTTTTCTAAATATGGTTCTGCATCCATATATTTAGAAAAATTCACACTAGGGCTTTTTCCCTTGTTTACCGGCCGCATGTAACATCGCCTCTTTTTCCAATAATTTCATTTTCAGCAGCGCGTAATAAGCAGGATTATCGCTGTATTGAGCTTGCAGCAATTCCATTTTCTCGCGAAGTTTCTCCAAATCTTCAGAAGAAGTCGAGGTCTTTATCGCTTCTAAAAAATCTTGGGTTGCTTGAAACATTTCCTGTTTTTTTTCGCTGTACTGAGGTGTAGACACCTGCATAATATCTTCAGCAATATCCTCGATACTCCGTCCTGAATAAGGAGAATCGATTTCTTGATCCAATGCAATAAGCTCTCCATTTTCCAGAGATTGAACAATAAAAGGAGAATGGGTAGCACAAAAGAATTGCACTCTGGGAAATAATTCTTTTAATATGCGGATAATACGTTTCTGCCAAGTCGGATGTAAGCTGAGATCGAGTTCATCAATCATAACAATCCCCGGTGTTTTTTGTAACGTCTCTTTTCCCAGATACGGATTTAATATACACATTCGAGCTGCAATATCGGCAACAATTTTAATAACGTTGCGATATCCGTCACTTAAATTGTTAAAGCGCAACATCGCCCCATCTGGATTTTCAAGAACAATTTCTCCATAGCGAGAAGAAAACTTCAGCTTCTGTCCTGGTTTCAGTTCATCATCAATGGCTTTCTGAAGTGCGCCCATGATTTCATTATATTCATCATAAGATTGCCCCTTATTATCTTCTACGGCAATCATTTGTAATAGCCGCAGATATTCAAAAGCCATTTGACTGCTCCTCTTTCCATCCAAACAGCGTTGATAAGCATCAAATCGCTGTGGCAGTGCTGTCATTTCCTTTCCCTTATTCTCATTCCATAAACGGGCAGAACTTAAATACAAAACTAGAGGGAAAATACATTTTTCATCGCTTCCATCATTAGCTGCAACGACCTTTTCCCAATCTTGAACCACCGTACGAAAAGGATTTTCTCCAACAAATTTCGTTCTGCCGCCAGCTTTTTCTAAAGCCCTTTTACAGCTACACGCCTTATGATTCCAAAGTATTTCTGCCTCTATCTGACAGGGAAATTGTTTTACCGTCTCAGCAGAACCAATGCTATTCAAAGCATCTTTACTGTTAAGAATTATTTTTCCCTTTTTCCCCTTTAAAAAAACATCTTGATCTGAAATATTCTGGACAAAACGGCTCGGAACATACTGCTTAAAAGAAGACAAATAAGCTCCCGCAATAATTGTCATTGCTTCCAAAACAGAAGTCTTACCAGATGCATTTTTACCAATGAATACATTCATTTGAGGAGAAAATTCAAACTGTGCCTCACAAAATCTCCGGAAATTCTGTAACCGTAGCGCTTGTATTACAAAATTACAATTTTCTATACCTTCCATCCCCGTTACCTCCCTTCAAAATCAGCTATAGTGCTAGCACTATTTTACCACAAATCACAATACGCAACATCGTATATTTGTCAAATACCCAAACACCGGATAAAATAACTTTCAAACAAAGGAGGCTATTTAACAGTTACAACAGTCTACAATTTGTTGAATAAATAAAAATAGAGCCTTCTCGGCGGTAAAAAAAGGAATTTTTAAAGGCGACGTAATGCCCTTCGACTATATCATAAATACTCGTAAAAAAAATGCCCCAATCGGGGCTTTCGTAGGGGTCGACCTGTTCAAGGCGGCCCGCCGCGAACAGTTGGCCATACCGCCAAAAAATTCACCAGACGTAGTTTAAACATTCTTATTTTCTAATCTTAATCAATAACAGTACATCCCTATAATAATTTTCACATTTTTATTTCGAATTGATAGTCTTTTTTTCATAGAAAGAATCAATGGGATATAATTTTAGCAATGATTCAGCAGTAGTAAGTACTCTGTTCAAAAACTCTTTGTGTACAGCAATTAAAAAGTCATTAACTTTGTGTCTATTATGATAAAAATGATTTCTGTTCTTAAAAGTGACAAAATGAGCTCCTTCCATATCTGGAAATAGTATGAATCTTTCGATAATCTGTTTATTTTGAAGACGATAAAACATCTTAGGATATATTTCTAACGTTCCATTATGAATAACCTGATTTCGTATTGCAATAATCATATTGATGATATCGCATTCTTCAAATATAGTACCAGGCAATCTGTTCATTTTAAGAAATCTCTTTGCAGACCATAATTTATCTTTGCTTTTAAATCTAGGTACTATAGAGAAATCATCTCTAATATTTTCAATTTCATAAACAATTTTACAAAATAAATCTAATACAGCATTAGCCTTAATAAAATAATTTTCTACACAGGCATGTACATCTCGTATCTGAGAGGAGGCCGACCAATAAATACCATCATCACACCCTTCAATTTCCGTATCTAATGGGCCCGCTTCAGCCAACTTAATATAAAACTTTATAAAACAGCGATCCACTTCTTCTAATAGGTTTTGAAGGGAACTTACTAAATAATGACAATCTCCTACGTAAATAAACTTATTTAAATCAGGCACTACCTTCAATAACAACTTGTCGCGGGAATATTCCCCAAGATACTTTTCTAGGTCTTCTTTCGAAGCTGGAAAATCAGATTCAAGTCCAGCCTCAAGCAATATACTCGGTATATTGTAGCACTGAGATTGATACCTTTCATAATCCGGAAAATATCTACATGTAATTACATCATATATAAGCACTAATTTATTCAACGCCTCATGAATCAAAGAATCATAAGAATAAGTAAGTGTATTTTTAGGATATTCTAATTTTTGTATATAGAAATCTTCACATTCATAATTTCTTAACGAATCATCAATACATATTCCATTTTGTAAATATGTTTTAAACAGTTGCATTTTTATCCTCCTTAACTCATCTAATCGCATCACAGTAAGGCAAATCCTTGCTAATTTCTAAACAAAATAGTATACTTCAATTAAGAATATTTATTCGGAAAATATAAAATATATTTATCTTTCATTCTCTAAAATTTGAGGTGCTGGCATGGAAAAAGAGACTAACATCGATTCCGTTGAAATCAAATCATTTGAAAAATTTCTTCAATTTTTGTACGATGCTAAATTCACAGATGATTTCATCTTTCGAGGAGTGAATGATATATCCTATGAATTAATTCCTAAAATAGGTAGAGAAGTTTACGTAAAAAAACATTCGGGTGGCACTTATTCCAGTGAAGAACTTTCTAATTTAGAAAATAAACTTTGGGATGACTTTTGTAAAATAGCAGTTCCTTACGATGATTTACGAAATATATCACCATGGGAATCACTAGCTACAGCTCAACACTTTGGTCTTCCCACTCGTTATCTAGACTGGACAAAAAATCCATTAATTGCTGCTTATTTTTCCGTTGAAAATGCCACTAATGATTCTGCCATATATATCATAAATTCTTTGCAGTTTAATTCAAATCACATGGAGTATGATAATCCGTTTGAGATTGAAGATGAAATCATATTATACATTCCTCCCTATATTAATCAGAGAATCATTGCTCAAAAAGGATTATTTACAGTTCATAAAAATCCAATGCAGCCTTTAGATAAAACAAAAATAAATGATGCAGAATGCCAAATAACTAAATTGATAATAAAAAAAACAATGTCACGCAGAATTTCTTAATAGCCTTGATCATTTTGGAATTAATCGTTCCTTTATTTACCCAGGTCTCGACGGTCTGGCATCTTACCTAGATTTTAAAGCAAAAAGCAGGTGATAACTATGCTATATATTCCAATATTAAAAAACCGTACTGTTGAAATGAATGTTTTTGAGGAATTTACAAAAAAGAAATTATGGGGTCCATACATTATCCCGCTAATAGAATTAGTTCAAGAAAAAACTAAAACAAATGCTAAGAACACCTCTTTAGATGAAATAAAAGAATTATTAAAAGAAAACCACCAACAACTATTCATAGATTTCTTTCGTTCAACAAAGCTAAATAATACCCAAAAAAGTATTCAAGAGTACTTGAATAAAGTAAATCGTCAATCAGGATTTTATATCACGGAATTAATGCAATTACAGGAAGTATCCGAACAGGTAGTACCTGTAATCTCCTATTTGCCAGAACTTTCTACTGCAGAAATTAATAATAAATTAAAAAATGACTTTTATCAGTTACATCAACATTTTATAAAAATAGCATTGCGTATACAAGCATCTACCTTTTTAGACTGCATCCCTGTGTTAGAAAATCTTTTGGACAAAAACAGCTATTTGCTTATTGACATCGGAACAGCGCCTTACAGTAATCCCGTATTTAAACCTGTCTGGAATGCAGCAGAAAATTTAAAAAAGGAAAAAAATTGCACTACAATTGTCTTAAATGATAACAGACCTAGCAATCTCTATAATAAAGATTTAAAAGATAAAAGCCCCATTCCTGAAATCGACAATGGGTTAAGAGATTACTACTTACAAATCCACTGCGATGGTTTCGGTGATTATGCCGGAATTACCTCGTCTTTACCTACTAATGGGGGACGTATCAGTCCAGCAGGGATATATTATTCAAAAGATAATAACTGCTTTATATCCTTTGTTGGCCGAGCTGCACAACTCTCAGAATTTTCCGAATACATTGCCCCTAGCATTGTAGAAAGTAAATATTGGAACGAATTTTCAGTTAATCATCATAAATCTTGTCCAGGTTGTCAGAAAATAGAAAAAATCACAACCCCAACTGATCCTTATACAGGAAAAAGTCAAACTATCTGGAAAGGGATTACCATGAGTCACTACATTTATACAATGAACGAATACGCCAAAGAAAACTCACATTAACACCATTTATCCCCGCTATGAAACTCCTCATAACGGGGATAAATATTATTCATAAAATCCATCTACTGACATAGTTGACCGAAAAAATTCTTGTACATCGATAGGCAGTATATGTTCCATATTAGCTACAAGAAAATTCCATTTTTTTTCATAACGTTTTTTTAAAATTTTCCGATATACGGCCCAAGCATTTCGTTTTCCCACCAGGGATATTGCTATTTTTTCCTTTTCAATGCGTTTAGTTGGGCATGTTAAATTTGATAACGCTTCTATAAACATTGTTAATTCGTAAGCGCATAATAAATCGGTGTATAGAAAAAACCATGGACCTATGATATTCTTCAGTCATAAGTTCATGGTTTTATTTTTTACGCTTTACAGTTTTCTTGAACCGTCGCTGTCCAGGGCAGGTATTGATTCAAGGTTTCTTTATTCTTGAGGTCCGGTATATTCGGCAGCTGTTCAAAGAGGTATTGCAGGTACCGTTCCGGGTCCAGATTATTTGCTTTGGCGGTTTCGACCAGACTGTATACGATGGCGCTGGCTTTGGCTCCTTTGGGGCTGTTGCTGAACAGCCAGTTCTTTCGTCCGATCGTGAAGGGACGGATGCCGTTTTCTGCGGTGTTGTTGGAGATGTCGCAGTGCCCGTCTTTGAGATAGTTGGTCAGTTCAATGCGGTTCGACAGGAGGTAGTTCATCGCCGTTGCTAAGGGAGATTTTGGCAGCAGCCGGCCGACATGGTTTTCTGCCCATGCGAATAGCGCCTGCAAGATAGGTTTTTCATCGTTGAGGCGTCTGGTATATCTTTCTTCTGGCGAGAGATCCTTATATTCAGTTTCTTTATGGAATAATTCCCCGATTTGACGGATGCCTTCCTGGATTAGGGAGTTTGCCCAGGCATCGGTATCCTTGGCATAAGCCGGGGCGGCATCGATGAACTTACGGCGGGCATGGGCCCAGCAAAGGCAGTGGCCGGCTGTCTTGATATTATGGTATCCGGAATAGTCGTCGGTTAGCAGGTAGCCCTGGAAACCATTCAGGAATGTTTCTGCGCAATTTCCGGCGCGGGAGGGTGCATATTCGAACAAGCGTATGTTCTGATTCGGGTTCAGGGTCGTACTGGTATAGATCCACATGTACGATTTGCTGGTGTTCTTGCGGCCTTTTTCGTTATGTACCTGGACCGGGGTTTCATCGGCGTGAAGGCAGGGTTCTTCTAATAGCAGCTCATGCAGCCGGTCGTAGACCGGGACCAGCCATTCCTTGGTGGCGATGATGATCCAGTTGGCCAGGTTAGCCCGGGGAAAAGCAAGACCAATGCGTTTCCATTCGCTTTCCTGCCGGTACAAGGGCACTGCATAGCCGTATTTTTGCATCATGACATGGGCAACAACGGACGGCGAGGCAATGGAATGTGGGATGACCGGCTGGGGCATCGCAGCTTTCAGGATGGCAGGCTGTCCCTGTTTACGGCATTCCCGGCATTCATAGCTCTTGCGATAGAAATCCTTTACTTCGACATGGGACGGGATGTAGATGACTTCGGAGCGGATGAATTCTTCTCCTACCGGGGAAAGTTCACTGCCACACGCAGGGCAGACCATCGTATCCGGTTCGACAACGATTTTTTGATGAGGAAGGTTGGCCAGGAGTTCTTCCCGATGGCCGACCTTTTTCTTGCGTTTATGCGGTTTGACGGTGACTTCCGGTTCCGGAGCGCTGGGCTTGGCTTCCGTTTCGGCTTCGTTGAACAGGCTCATCTGTTCTTCCGGGTACACGACCTTCTTGGTTTCCGATTTACAGCCGAACTGAGCCTTGCGCAGCCATTCAATCTGCTTACGCAGTTGTTTGTTCTCTGTTTCCAGCGACTCGTTCTGCGCGGTCAGTTCATCGATTTTCCCTTGCATTTCCTGTTCACGGATATCTGTCATACGGCACCTCAACCTTACGAATTTGCGATGGGCCTATTATACCACAAAACAGCCGAAAACCCTAGTGTTTATACAGGGTTACGGCTGTTTTATATGACAAATTTCGGGGTAATATTTTGTACGGCCCGGGGCTGTTCAATTGACAGACCTTCCATGAGCCAGCGGAACTGCTGTGGCGTCAGCTCTCGCACTTCATCCGGCGTATTCGGCCATTGCAGCCGGCCTTTTTCAATCCGTTTGTAAAGGAGCAGGAAACCGTCTCCTTGCCAAAACAGGGCCTTGAACCGGTCCCGGCGACGGCCACAAAAAAGGAACAGCGCCGGCTGGAACGGATTCAGGTGAAACTGCTGGGTGACGATGGCGCTGAGCCCATCGATGGACTTACGCATGTCCGTATACCCGCAGGCGATGAATACATGGTCTGCCGAAATATGCAGGTCCATCATACGTTTATCTTCTGCAAAAGCTGCAATGTTTTCTGTAGCAGACTTTCTGACGTATGCTCGGTGATTTCTAAGGAAAAAGCACCATACCGCACGGTAATGGAATCTGGTACCGGCGTAGCCGATGAAAGCGGTACCCAGGTTGGCGTTGGATTTTCTGTGGTCGCCAACGGATGCTCTCCAGCAAAATGAATACGGATTTTATGTTGCCAGTAGTAATATTGCTTGGTTTTAATGCCATGCTGCGCACAGAAATCCTTGGTCGTCAGGCCGCTGGCCTGACACTGCTCGATGATTTGCATCCAATTCCTCATCCTCAGATCACGGGTAATCTTCTTAGTGTCCAAAAATATTCCTCCTTGCTTTGTGGGATATATTAGAGTTTTTCGACTTTTTAGACAAAATGGGGAAAACTCTAATAAGTCTAATTTATTCCATTGACTGAGCCTATTTTCTCATAAATGGCAAGGAGATTAAATCCACTGGTTTATTTTACGCTTACCACACGAATACGTTACTTCATACTTCATAAATTTCAATCCACGCACCCGTGAAGGGTGCGACGCAGCGGAGATATAAGATACGGAAGCTCCTGCTCAAATTTCAATCCACGCACCCGTGAAGGGTGCGACACATCGCCGAGATGGACCCGGAAGACGACATCTGATTTCAATCCACGCACCCGTGAAGGGTGCGACAAAGCTCGCCGGTATCGCCGCCGGTGGCTTCGGACTATTTCAATCCACGCACCCGTGAAGGGTGCGACCTTCGCTCGGGCTATTGCACGTGGCGTCACAGACTACATTTCAATCCACGCACCCGTGAAGGGTGCGACCACAGGATGCTATATCAAAGCCGTCGGGCGTGACACATTTCAATCCACGCACCCGTGAAGGGTGCGACGCAACAGTAATGGCAACGATTATGCTGTTGGCTCGGATTTCAATCCACGCACCCGTGAAGGGTGCGACTTCTGGATGACCTGTACGCTGATGGCGCTGCACGATATTTCAATCCACGCACCCGTGAAGGGTGCGACTCGATACGGTAAAAGTACTTGCTGACGTCCATTTTCAATTTCAATCCACGCACCCGTGAAGGGTGCGACGATGCCGACTGGGACCGACTCATTGACCGGAGAGAAATTTCAATCCACGCACCCGTGAAGGGTGCGACCTTTATCTGCCTTTTGACGGTTATCTGCCGGGACTCATTTCAATCCACGCACCCGTGAAGGGTGCGACCGATGGGCCTTGGGAAGACCGCCGTGACGCTGAATTTCAATCCACGCACCCGTGAAGGGTGCGACTCAATCCGAACAGCGTCAACCTGACGCTGTATCATATTTCAATCCACGCACCCGTGAAGGGTGCGACCGAGGCGTTCCGGCATGTCCATGCCTTCGATTCTGTCATTTCAATCCACGCACCCGTGAAGGGTGCGACGCCGCATAGCGTCGAGTTTAACCATCAGCGTTTTGTATTTCAATCCACGCACCCGTGAAGGGTGCGACGCCGCATCATGCGCGAGTATATGCTGGGAAGTCAGATTTCAATCCACGCACCCGTGAAGGGTGCGACACATCACGGCCGCCGTTTAAGGACGATGTCGTCGATATTTCAATCCACGCACCCGTGAAGGGTGCGACCTTATAAGTTCAGTCCAATTAATATCCAATGCATTAATTTCAATCCACGCACCCGTGAAGGGTGCGACGTAGCAGAGGGACGGGAAAACACGCTGCTGCTCGATTTCAATCCACGCACCCGTGAAGGGTGCGACGCTTTGGCCTGTTAGGTCCTTCAACATCTAAACAATTTCAATCCACGCACCCGTGAAGGGTGCGACGCTTCAACTGGGCAGGGCCGTCCGCATCATAGCGGCTATTTCAATCCACGCACCCGTGAAGGGTGCGACTGTACTACGAAGTCACACACAATGGCGACAAGCATATTTCAATCCACGCACCCGTGAAGGGTGCGACTTTTTACAGCGTGCGTGAGGTGAAATATGAAAAATATTTCAATCCACGCACCCGTGAAGGGTGCGACAGACGCTCGTCAGCACAGAAGCGGCTTTACCCATGATTTCAATCCACGCACCCGTGAAGGGTGCGACGGCGGTTGTGGCCTACAAGTATTTAATGCTAAAGGAATTTCAATCCACGCACCCGTGAAGGGTGCGACTATATCATTAAACCGAACAAAAAGGGAGATACTGGTATTTCAATCCACGCACCCGTGAAGGGTGCGACGATACCATCGTTGTCCGGGACAAGCAGGACATAAACATTTCAATCCACGCACCCGTGAAGGGTGCGACACGGGAACACATCCGTTAATGTAATCAATGTTGGAATTTCAATCCACGCACCCGTGAAGGGTGCGACTCACGTCCCCACCTTTGCTGACTGTAAGCTATAACGATTTCAATCCACGCACCCGTGAAGGGTGCGACTCCTGTTGCCTTGCTTGTGATGGATACGGTCCCTTTTATTTCAATCCACGCACCCGTGAAGGGTGCGACTGCGCAGAAGTTGAAAAGGATCATGAAAAGTTCATCATTTCAATCCACGCACCCGTGAAGGGTGCGACTACGTACTCCCGGATACTCGGAAGGCAGCTTATCCATTTCAATCCACGCACCCGTGAAGGGTGCGACATTGGAGACGCTGGATACAAAACAGAAAGGTTTTGCATTTCAATCCACGCACCCGTGAAGGGTGCGACTACAGCGACATTAAGAACGCTTCGGAACTCATCCAGATTTCAATCCACGCACCCGTGAAGGGTGCGACTTGTATTTAGTAATTCCCATTTGAGATTTCCAAATTTCAATCCACGCACCCGTGAAGGGTGCGACGCCGGGCTCGCTAAAGTAGCCACGATTATCGCCCAATTTCAATCCACGCACCCGTGAAGGGTGCGACAGCCTTCAAATTGGCTCAGTCACTATCTGCTCTCTCATCAATCATATTGCGAACTGATTGAATAGCAGTTCAATTTTTGAGTCAATTCTCCGGGTATTGCTTATTTTTATAGAAATCAAGCCGGGTGCGAAGCTCTGATATATTTTATGTGTGATACGGCTTCGCACCCCCTCTTTCCTACGTTTAAATCATCCGGGTACACGTAACGTGTTCCGGGATTTTGCTTTCATCTACGGTTACGTCATAGTCCGTATAGTTCCTGGGCGCGACGACGCCTTCTTTTTTCTGGACGTGAACAGTATCAAAAAGTTTATATGCTGGAGCATTTCCCAATTCACTATCGTGTTTGAATACGATGAGTTCGCGCACAGCCATATTCCCTCTGGCAGCGGAATGGTCGTATTCGAACATATTAATGATGGCTTTCCATAAATACTGTAAATCGTCTTCACTGAAACCGGTCACTTTCCGTGCCAGGTTGGCTGATACATAGCCGTCTACGCGGTATAACGCATAGGGAATGATATATTTTCTGCCGATTTCGGTGTTCTTGTTTTCCGCATCTTTTTCCGTCGTGATGGCGACACGGGTAATGGTGACTTCCTGTGGTACGATAGGATCAATGCTGCGGGCAAAGCCTAACTGAACGGGACCGCGGACTTGGCCGCAATTGAGTGCACTCTTGACAAAGGTCGTCATGACGGCGCCAAAGGTACGGATGTCAAAGAAATTCTGGCACATAAAGTCACAGATTTTACGGTCCAGTTCCGGATCATCTTTTTTCATCTTTTTTATATCCGTCTTTTCATCAATGCCCACGTAGGTTAACGCTTCTTTGTCACTGCGCTGCAAAGGAACGCCTTCTTTGACGTAAATGCGATAGCCAGGCTGGTCTTCGCAAATCGTTTCAATGCAATTGCGTATCTTACGCTTCAAGCAGACATCGGTAACCAGGCCGTATCCGGTTTCCGGGTCTACGCGCGGCATATTGCCGGCATCGGGATCTCCATTGGGATTGCCATTTTCTACGTCAAACAGGATGGTAAATTCATAGCGATTTTTAATGGGTTCGGACATCTTATTTTTCCTCCTTTTTCATATACCGTTTCTGGGTCTGATGGTAATAGCCTAAAATAAATAAGCCTTGATCGTTCAAATTCATCCGCGCCGGAATAGGCTGGCCATTCATCTCGATTTTCCCTTCCAATTCTGTGACCATTTTTTCAAGAGTAATTTTTAAGCCCTTTCTATCATTCAATTTGCGTAAATGGTGGTTGGCCATTTTCAATAAAACAGGAAACACTACACCCGGTGTAGCAGCCGCACTATTAAAGAACCGATCCTTAATCGTGCTGTTGATATCGGGATTGGCTTCTTCCTGAATCTGTTCCAATACAGAGAACAGTCGGCCTAATACATAAGCCGTATTCGTACTTTCTTCATTCAATGCCACAGTTACTTCCTCTCCTTTCGGAAAATTCTTCAATAAACAAGCCTTGATGATGGCGGCTTTTTCGGCACTAATTTTATAGATATGCTTATCTTTATCATCCTGGTCTGCTTTGACTCTCAACATGACGCTATTGTATAAAGCCTGCGGGTAAGGCGTATCCGAGAGGATGCTGCGCATCACAGCCCCTGCCAGAAGCGGGGATGCTGCTTTATCTTTACTTTTTTTATTTACCGTTTCCCCCAACAGTCTCCATAATGGCAGGTAGGCCCGATGACGCTGAGGCATAACGATTTCCAGTCTTTCATAATGTTTGCGCACGTGGTCGATAAAATGACCGAATGTGTCCTGCAAGAAAAAGCGGACCGAAAGCCTTGCCGCATTGGGAGACAGTCCCAGGATATAAAAAGGCGTATCCGGGTGGATGGGGACACCGTGAAAATCAAAGGGCATCCCGTTTTGGATATGCGAAAACAAGGCATCCAGGGTCTCATCGTCGATGGCATCGTCATCTTCAAAAACGGCGCTATGAAGCAAATCCTGATAGGCTTCTTCCCCATCGGCTGCCCAATAGACAACGGTCGTATTGCCAATGACCTTACAGTGCTTTTCATCGGCAATAAGCTGATTCAATGCCGTCGTATAGGCAAAAGCAGCATGTTCGCTGACAGGGGCATTATAGCACTGCCCCCCTGAATGACCGTATGATTCAAAAGCATCTGCGTTGAAAGATACTAAGGAAGCTCCCGAGGACTGAGCGCCGCGGACGCCTTTGATATTGGGATGGATGCGGGCAATGGGCGCTATTTTCCCCGTGACCAAACACTGCCCTTCGACAGCATCAGCAGATGGATGATTATAATGGGCATCCCAGGCAGCCCTGATAGTTTCATCGTCTTTAACAAAGACACCTTCGACGGCATACATTACATTGGCTGTCAACAGGTTGGTGGCCAGATAGGGTTTCAACACGGGATGATTTTCTGCTGTTTCCGGCTTCCACATCGTAAAGAACCGCTTCAATGCCTCTGCTGACGGCGTGTGGACAGCTTCTAAGATATCCAAATGATATTTTTTCATCGCTTCAAAACAAGCTATACTCCGTTTTTTCTCTTTTTCCCATTTAGCTGCCGCATCTTCTGCCATATCCGCTGTCTTCATGTCTTTAGGCAGCCCCAGGCAATAAGCGGCATTGGCCCACAGGAACTGCGGCCGGATACCCGATGATTTTTTCACGCCTTCCGGCAGCATATGGACCGTAGGCACGGATACCGTCTTTTTCCCCCGCATCACTTCTTTTTCTAAGGATAGGATTCCGATGACTTCGCCCTGCTGATTCAGATTGACAGCATAGGAAATCTTATAGTCCCCCCACCCCGGCTTGGCAATAGCTCCCTGCCGGGCTAAGGTTTCATAATACGCTACCAACGATTGTAAAATCATGAGTGCACCTCACAATCCCGCAAATCCAGGACCCCATTATGTAAGGTCGCTTTGAAGAACATAGGCCGTATGTGCTGTAAATCGGAATAATCCATGTCATACAGCATATAGCCTAATTCCTTATCTTCCCCGGCATAGGCTGTCGGCACACTGTCAAATTCGTATTCCCGGAAATTGACAGGAAATTCCCGGCAGCCAAAATAAGGCGTATGATAACATTGTCCCCGCTTCAAGCGGCGGCGGATGATATCCTGGAACTTTCCAGCATTGTCAGAAGCATTGGCCTTATCGGTCAGTTCAAAATGCGCTTCGATGACATAATGCACCTTGCACAGTACCATAGAAGCCCGCTGCTGGATTTCTTCTTTCGTACTCAAATACAAGTCCACATTTTTCTTAGTCATCGCCTGCTTGGCCGCTCTGGCGCTGGCCTTTGCCTTGACTTCATTGCGGCGGATATTGGTGAACCGGATAGGACTGAGGACATAGATTTTATCAATAATCCATTTGAGTCCGGGATGCCAATAAATCGCCTCAATGATGCCTCGTGCCGCAGACGGCGTCATGACATCATAACTGACGCGTTCTGTTTTCATTTCCGGCCGGGAGAATAAGGCATAATCTCCCCAAACTTCTACTCGTATTGCCATATCATCATCTCCCTAATTTATAAAAAGATGCCTATTCCATCTTCCATATTGACGACGAGCCCCGTATCCGGATCATATGCCGCCGGATCCGTTAGTACATACAATCCAAACTCCAACGCTTCCAGCTTATTCGTTTCCTCTAGTTTCCTGAACTGATTCTCATAGACGCCGACCATATATTGATTCGCCTTACGGAGTATGGACCGGTTGCAAACACCGCTTCTCAATTGTGCCAGGATTTTCTGGTTGTCCAGGTCATCATCTATGGGAATAAAAACGGTCCGGCTGTCTTCTTCTATCAGTTTGAAATCTTTTGCAATCTCTGTAAAGGCCGGTTTATTCACTTCTAATCGTTTTAACACATCTTTACTGTCCAGCTGGTCTTCGCCAAGCGTATAATGGAGCTGGTCGAAATACGCTTTAATACTCTCTGCACTGGCTATGTCGGCATGGTCCTTCGCCACCATCTGGGTTATTTCGATAGGACGCCGCACGAAAGCCGGAATCCGGTTCATAGGTTTAGGCAAATCATAAATAGATACGATGCTGTCTTCTGTCCGCTGTTTCCCCTCCCGATTGCAGCGGCCGCCGGTCTGTATGATACTATCCAGGCCGGCAATTTCACGATAAACGACAGGGAAATCGACATCG
>OIYF01000182.1_pt1 | contig 28900 bp, 28 predicted proteins | sample 1587971 | NCBI WGS metagenome assembly OIYF01 (sample SAMN03283248) | human gut metagenome | biome: human-associated habitat; material: feces | host: Homo sapiens | place: Peru | collected 2012 | reverse complement strand
AAGGTACAAAATTTTGATTAGACTACCAACTTTTTCTTTTGCTATTTTTCGAAATCCTTATCCCGAACTGGGGTATATAATATGTGGACCAATATTTTTGAAAAACCAAGTACATAAGCATATTGGACATGGTGTACAGGTTCCGGAAGCGTTCTTTAAAGTCGTATATTGTCCTTCCTTACAAAAAGCTATAGGTTTTATTTATCGCAATCAACCAGGGGACCAGCCAAAAGGAGACTATGTCAATAGTGTAGACGAGATTGAGCGCATTACAGGCTATGACTTCTTTCCAGCTCTAAACAAGTCGTTACAAGACAAGTTAGAGAAGCAAGCCAACCTTCAGGATTGGTATTGATGTTCCATAAAAATAGGGAATTACCCACTATAAAATAGGAGTATCCCCTTATCAAACAGAGTAAAATATAGTATTTTTGCATTTATAAAGAACATAAAAGACCATTTTAAAACATACAATCATGAAGCTGACAAATTTACTTACAACCTCAATAGCCCTATCGGGAATTATTGTTTGTACGTCATGCAGTGCCCTTTTAGCCACAGGAAGCACATCTAGCGGTTCTGTCTACACCTCCGACGGTTACGATTATGGCTATGGTTATGGAACAGGATACACTTATGGTAATCATGAAGGTAGTTATGGTTATAGCAATTATGCGACACCTCGCGCCTTCAGTTACGACCAAGCACGCCAACAAGCCTTGTTCCTTTCTGACAAGATGGCTTACGAATTAGGTCTGACAGATGCTCAATATGTAGCCGTTTATGAGATAAATCTCGATTATCTCATGAGCATTGACAACCCCGATAACCTCTATAGCAGCTATTGGAGCAGAAGAAACAGCGACTTGTTCTATGTTCTTGATCCACGACAGTACAACGACTTTATAAGTGCCGACTACTTCTATCGTCCTCTCTATTATTATAACAACACATGGACATGGCGTATATACACCCGTTACGACAACCCAAGGTACTTCTACCGCCAACGTCCAAATGTATATGACAGTTATCACGGAGGGCACAACCGCCCTGAAAATAGCTATTACGCTGGTCGTTTCGGAGTTAGAAATGGACAACCTCCCGTTGTAAACAACCACAACAATGGACCAAGACCTAGCGGTACGGGCAACAACAACCATGTTACCCCACAACAGGGAAACAACCAACACGGTTCTTTCGGAAATGGAACACGTCAGCCCACTTCAACTACGACAAATCCACGGCCGAACAATCCCAACATTGTCCAACCACAGAACCGGCCACAAACGCAACCGTCAAGACCTGCCATAACGCGGCCTCAAACAAGCACTCCCGCCCAAAAGATACAAACTCCCGTTTCAACGGAACGAACATCACCAGCATTTGGAGGCTCTTCCGTCAACAGACAAACAGAAGTAAAACCTCAAAACGCACCACAACGTTCAGTCAACACAAACACCCCTTCGACATCAGGGAACTCAAGTGCCCATTTTGGCGGACATAGATAATATTACTTTTTTACGAAAATGAAAATCCCCATAAGTCTTTAACGCAAAACTTATGGGGATTAATATATTGGTGTTCCCTATTTTTCCGTTAGGTACAACCATTTCAACTCATCGCTCTCCCAAGATGTACTTACGGTAACTTTTAGGGCTTATATGAAACTTCGCCTTCACATAACGGCTAAAATAGGACAGGGAAGTGAAGTTGAGTGCATCCGAAACCTCTTGAACCGACTTGCTCGTATCCATTAGCAAACAAGAAACTTCTACTGTAGTAAAGAAATCTATCCAATAAGAAGCCGGATGACCTGTAACCTTCATACTCACCTCAGACAAATATTTTGAAGAAATGCATAATTCGGCAGCATAAAAATTAACTTCCCTCTGTTTACGGTAATAACCTTTTTCCAACAGACAAATGAATTTATAAAAAAGCTGAAGGGTTTGACTCATTCCTCTAAGAGGCTCTTTCTGGTTACGTGCAAAGATGTCATAATGATCCAAAATGAATGTTTGAACGGCACTTTGCAACACTTCATAATAGAATTTGTGTGAGGTATTTTCGAAACGAGCCTTTATGGCTAAAGCAACATTTAGGCATAAATCCCGTTCTTTCCGTGTCATTTCAAGAACTGGATTTTGCATTTGTGCCAACAATAAACGCATTCCGAACTGAGGGCTCGGAAGCATCATTTTTATCAATCTGTCTGAGAAATATACAGATTTTACTTGTAAATCACTACTGGCTTGAACGTTTTCTATAAACTGATGAGCCATTAGCAACACTTCTTCTGTAGGATGAATAGTATATTTTTTCCCCATCACAACAAACGAGAGAGAGCCTTTCATGCAGAAAACATGCTTTATGGCATAGGAATAGTCATTCTTATTGATGTCAAGATAGTTGTCAGAAAAAACTATATCTGTTTCTTCTATTAGATGATTGCTTTTTTCCTTAACTAATTTTTCTTTACCGCTCATTTAATCTATATAATAATTTAGGAGTGTTTCCGTTTACTTTGCAAATATAACCATTCTTAAATTGTCTTGCAAGAAAAATTAGGAAAACTGTGCAAAAAAATCAGAATATCAGAAAAGACTTATTCTTTCAGATTCTTTTATCTTTGTATTAATGAAAGAATGGGCTATACAGTAGTTTATAAATAAAACTGCTTTGGCCATGTTTTTCTTTAACACAACTGTCAGATATGAACCAACTATCCATTTACCCATTTGTTTTGGCGTTAACAACTTTTTGCTTCTTTTCATGCGGAAAGAAAGCCACAATCAAAGAACCCGTGGTAGCCACAAGACCTATTCCACTAATTGAGCAAACCGATTCCTCTAAACCAAAGTCTGAAGTGCCAGACACCATGCCTGGTCAAAGACATGTAGTAGCTTCAAGTCAATGCTTTGGGTCAAGTCAAGCTGAAGGATTGGAACTTTTGCCAAGATCTATCTCCGAGGCAAAGCGTGACACCTCTTTATTACGTAGGCTCAACGAAAGAGACATTTTCATAATTGAGCCCGGCGAAAAAGGATTTATCATCGCCGAGCAACCCAACAAAGTACAAGTCCGCTTTCCCGACAAAATCGTGTGGGTGATGAAATCAAACGTTATATAACGTTCTGCGAAACGGAAAATTATTGTAGGTTTTGCAAAAACGCTTCAGCACGTTGCAAATCTTCTGGCGTATCAATTCCTACCGTTTCAACATTTGTCAACCCCACTTTTATCTTGTAGCCATTCTGTAACCAGCGTAATTGTTCTAGGCTCTCGGCAAGTTCTAAAGGCGACTGAGGTAGTTTTGTAATCTCTTGCAACACATCAGTTCGATAAGCATAAAGCCCTATATGCTTCAAGAAAGAAAAACTATTCAGCCAACATTTTTGTTCTTTTCCACGAACAAACGGTATAACGGAACGTGAGAAATACAATGCATAGCCGTTTAAGTCAGTCACAATTTTGGGAGAATTTGGATTGGCAACCGACTCCATATTCTCAAATGGTTTCCCCAAGGTGGCGATTTGGGTTGTTTCTTGTTCAAAACATTGCATCACCGTTTCAATTTGAGAAGCTTGGACAAACGGCTCATCTCCCTGAATGTTGATTACCACATCGGCTTTCACCTGCAATTTTTCAAAAGCTTCTTCTATACGGTCTGTTCCGCTTTTATGGTCAGATCTTGTCATAATCGCATGACCACCAAAGTTTTCAACTGCATCAAATATACGCTTGTCGTCTGTTGCAACAAACACATCATTCAATACTTTAGCAACTTGTTCCACCACTCTCTGTATCACTAATTTACCACCAAGCATAGCCAAAGGCTTCCCCGGGAAACGCGAAGAAGAATAGCGCGCAGGTATAATTGCTATAAATTTCATATCAGTTTTTATCTTAATTTATTGCAAAGATACTTCAACTTGATCAAAGGACAAAATGTTCTCTTTTCTTTTTTCTTCGGTCTCATTTCCCTATACCCTGCATTTTACCTTCTAAAAGTGGCCTTTTTAGGAGCCAATAGACGGGGTTTTACACACCAAAACCGTGCATTTTGGAACCCAATTTATAAGTTGCTGACTACCAATTGCTTAGCAATAGACAAATAAGAGGTGAAAAATCGCCTCAATTTGCAAAGTTATTTAAAAGTTCTAAAAAGGATTTTGGTATACGAATTGTTTTTGCTAACTTTGACGAAATAACTTAAAGACGATTACATCTGTGAAGCATTATATACTAATAACAACTTTACTACTTTCCTCTATGACAATAAAGGCACAGGGTGAAATACAAGTCGGGAGCGTTGTTACCAAGGATGGCGGAAACTATAAAGGGCAAATCTTTCGTGGAAAGCCAAATGGACATGGTGTAACCACTTATAAAAACGGAGACAAATACGAAGGTGACTATCTGAAAGGACAACGCGAAGGGAATGGAACCTACACCTTTTCAGACGGAGAAAAGTATGTGGGGCAATGGTTTCGTGGTCAGCAACACGGTCATGGAGTCTATTGTTTTCTCAACAAAAATAGATATGACGGATTGTGGTATAAAGATTTTCAGCAAGGCCACGGCATTATGTACTACTACAATGGCGACAAATACGATGGTAACTGGGAGCAAGACAAACGTGAAGGAAAAGGTCGTTACACTTTTTCTTCTGGCGCCTATTATGACGGAGAATGGAAAAATGACGCCAAAAACGGAAAGGGCACTTTCGATTGGGGGGATGGCTCCTCCTATACAGGCGACTTTGTGGACAACATGCGACATGGCCAAGGCACGTACCACTATGCCAACAACGAAGAATATATCGGCGATTGGGCGCATGACATGCAAAACGGACAAGGAATATATAAATTTTCGAACGGCGATACGTACGAAGGCTCATATGTAGACGGACAACGAACTGGTCAGGGAATCTTTTCCTACAAAAACGGCGACAAATATTCTGGACATTTCCTGAATGGAGAAAGAAACGGTTTTGGCACTATGACATGGGCAAACGGTGATATCTATGTGGGCTATTGGGAACACGATAAGCAAAACGGAGAAGGAAAACTCACCAAGAAGAACGGTGACTTATATAACGGGCAGTTTAAAGACGGGCTGATAGAAGGGCTAGTCATCATCCATTACAGTGACGGCGCAAAGTTTAAAGGAGCATATCACAAAGGAGAACGTAACGGAGATGCCATTGAGCAGACATCAGACGGCCTACGCTTTGAGGGTAGTTACCGCAATGATGAACGTGACGGTAAGTTTGTCGAACGTAACAGAAATGGAGAAATTACCGCCAAAGGATATTACGACCGAGGAATAAGACACGAACAATAACAATCTCTAAATACATAAATATTATGATTATAGACACCTTAGAACAATTAGAGCAATACACGAGTATTAACCCGTTGTTTGCTGATGTTGTGGAATTTATCAAAAAAAATGATTTGTCTTCATTAGCTGATGGGAAACATTTCATAAAGGATAAGGACCTTTTTGTTAACATTACAACGGCAACAGGAAAGAGCAAAGAGGATGCTACCTACGAAACCCACAGGCGAATGATTGACATACAGATTCCGTTATCTGCCCCTGAGACCTATGGCTATCTGCCTTTAGGGAAATTGCCTCTCAGCGAATACAATGAAACCAAAGACGTCAGCAAATACCCTGGATTTGTTGGCGGAAGCTATATCACTTGTCAGCCTGGACAATTTGCCATTTTCTTCCCCCAAGACGGACATCAACCATGCATAGGAGAAGGAGAAATCCATAAGGCAATCTTCAAAGTCAAAGCTTAGTTTTGCATTAAACACATTTAGCAATATGGCAACAGAAAATATACAGAATAATAAGAAAGCTTCCCCAAAAAGAGCTAAAAAGCCTCAACACATAGGTCTTGTTAAAAACGATGCTTATCTTGAACCTTTTGAAGATGCCATAAAAGGACGGCACAACCATGCTGCTTGGAAGATATCCCAACTTACCAAAAATGGGAAGTTAACCCTCTCCGACTTTGCCTCTGGCTATGACTATTATGGCCTACATAAACTTTCCCGCGGATGGGTTTTCCGCGAGTGGGCACCTAATGCCACCGATATCTATTTGGTGGGAGATTTCAACAACTGGCAGGAAAACGAGAAATACCGCTGCAAACGTATTGAAGGAACCGGAAATTGGGAATTAAAGCTCTCTGAGAAAGCCATCCAACATGGCCAGCTTTACAAAATGCACGTTCGTTGGAACGGCGGAGAAGGAGAGCGCATCCCTGCATGGGCGCAAAGGGTGGTACAGGACGAAAACACTAAAATCTTTTCCGCCCAAGTTTGGAATCCTCAGCAACCGTATGTATGGAAGCGTAAAACATTCCGTGCTAAGCGCGATCCGCTATTGATATATGAATGCCATATCGGTATGGGAGAAGATGCAGAAAAGGTAGGTACTTATACCGAATTTAAAGAAAATGTTCTCCCTCGTGTGGTAAGAGACGGATACAATGCCATTCAAATAATGGCTATTCAAGAGCATCCTTACTATGGCTCGTTTGGCTATCACGTAAGCAGTTTTTTTGCTCCAAGTTCGCGTTTCGGCACACCAGAAGAGCTCAAAGCGCTCATTGACGAGGCCCACAGGAAAGGGATAGCCGTCATCATGGACATTGTACATTCTCATGCCGTAAAAAATGAAGTGGAAGGACTGGGCAATTTGGCTGGTGACCCAAACCAATACTTCTATCCTGGAGACAGACACGAACATCCAGCCTGGGACTCTCTATGTTTTGATTATGGAAAAGACGATGTTGTTCATTTTCTGCTTTCCAACTGTAAATATTGGCTAAAGGAATTTCATTTTGACGGTTTCCGGTTTGACGGCGTAACTTCAATGTTGTATTACAGTCACGGACTTGGTGAAGCTTTCTGTGGCTATGGAGACTATTTTAACGGTCATGAAGACGACAATGCCATTTGTTACTTGACAATGGCCAATAAATTGATACACGAGGTAAATCCCTATGCCATTACAATAGCCGAAGAGGTGAGCGGAATGCCGGGGCTTGCAGCCAAATATGAAGACGGAGGTTATGGCTTCGACTACCGTATGGCCATGAACATTCCAGACTTTTGGATAAAGACCATAAAAGAGCTGAAAGACGAGGACTGGAAACCTTCAAGCATTTTTTGGGAAGTAAAGAACCGGAGAGCCGATGAAAAGACCATCTCTTACTGCGAAAGTCACGATCAGGCATTAGTAGGTGACAAGACTCTTATCTTCCGCCTGATAGATGCCGACATGTATTGGCATTTCAAAAAAGGAGATGAAAACGAAACGGTTCATCGCGGTATAGCCCTTCATAAAATGATTCGTCTGGTGACAGCTGCAGCCATTAATGGTGGTTACCTTAACTTTATGGGTAACGAATTTGGCCATCCCGAATGGATTGATTTCCCTCGTGAAGGCAATGGATGGAGTTATAAGTATGCAAGAAGACAATGGAATTTGGTTGACAACAAAGACCTTTGCTACCATTACTTAGGAGATTTTGACAGAGAGATGCTACGAGTAATTACCAGTGAGAAGGGATTTAACAAGACCCCTGTACAAGAAATTTGGCACAATGATAGCGACCAAATATTGGCTTTTATGCGCGGAGACCTGATATTTGTCTTCAATTTCTCTCCGACACGGTCATTCACCGATTATGGATTTCTTGTACCGACAGGCTCATATAATGTTGTTCTCAATACCGATGCCCGAATTTTCGGAGGCAATGGTTTGGCAGACGATACCGTAACCCACCTTACCAATTATGACCCATTATATTCAAAAGAGAACAAAGAATGGCTGAAACTGTATATTCCAGCACGCTCAGCTGTAGTCTTAAAAAAGAATTAATATACATATATGGTAAATAACAACAATAGCACAGCCACTCGCATGGTCTGTGCTATTATCTTTGTCTTGTTTTGCTTTATCTTCCTGTATCGTTATCAGGGGGATATCCTTGTGTTCAAACAGTTTCAGGCTTCTAGGGGAGAAACCCATTATGAAATCTTGTTAGGGGCATTGCTTGTCACCGTTGTGCTTTTCTTACTGCAAATAGGCATATACTTTATCACAAGGCTAAAGGGAATTTTTCATGCCATCACTTATTTTCCTTCGCTCATCATCCTCACTTTTTTAACCCAACTGGACACCTTTCATATCTCCTATCGCCCTCAAGGAAATGAATGGATTTGGCAACTGTCTCTGTTGATAGCTATTTGGGGCATTGTTACATATATTGCTATTCAGTATCAAAAAGTGGAAATTGAAATTCCACACAACGGAATTTTTTCACAACTCACTTTTATCAATCTGTTCACACTTACCATTCTTATTCTTATCCCGTGCCTAATAGGAAACAATGACAGAATTTTTCATCAACGGATACATCAAGAATATCTCATAGAACAACAGCAGCCGGATAAAGCATGGCAAATTGGCAAGTACTTGAATCCCGAAAATAAGAACCAAGTCATGATTAACGCTTATTGTCTTATGCAAATGCACCATTTGGGAGATAGCTTGTTCACACTTCAATTGCCAATGGGAATGACAACCCTTATGCCTAATACAGACAATGGCTATCCATTGGTGTTAAACACACAAGCAATCGTCAACAAGACAAAACACCATCGGGACTATTTGCTTTCAAAATTTTTGCTCAAGCGAGATTTGGATCATTTTGTTGAGAAACTTCCAAAATGGTATGATTTAAAGAAAACTCTACCTCAACATTATCGTGAAGCCATGGTTCTTTATACGGCTATAAAGCCCAAGCCCTCATTACATTACGTCAGCGAAGAATTGGAACCAAAACTTATAGAATTCCAACAATTAAGACACAAAGGCCATTTTAAAGAACTTAAAGACAAATATGAACACACCTATTGGTACTACTATTATCGTAGCAAGTAGACGCTTGTGTCTCATTGTGATATTTCTTTTTACTTGCTTTGGACAAAAGTTGTTTGCACAAGAGGGATTATCTTCAATCACAATAAAAGAAATAAAAGCGCATAAATTCAGAAAGACAGTGCCTCCTGGCAATTACAGTGGCTTGACCAGACTGGGAGGTGAACGCTATGCAGTAGTCGATGACAAGAGCAAGAGTGACGGTTTTTGGCTTTTTACCATCAAAATCGACTCTATAACAGGAGAAATATTAAACGTAAAAGCTGACACATTCATCTCCTCTCATCAGCCAAATCGGGACGAAGAAGGTATTGCTTTTGTCCCTTCCAAAAACACTTTGTTCATCTCAGGAGAAGCCCCATCAGAGATAAAAGAATATTATCTGGATGGGCGTATTACTGGACAAGGTCTCCATTTGCCTAAAAATATGAGGCAATGTAGGAACAATTACAGTTATGAAAGCTTAACTTATGACAAATTGCGCAATTGCCTTTGGACCGTTTCAGAAAGCACTTTAAAAGAAGACGGTGCTTGTGCAACTTCAACAAACCACACCATAAACCACCTGCGTCTTCAATGTTACGACCCACAGTCAGGCAATCTCATCGCTCAATATCCCTATGCAATGGAAGCTCCAACAGTTGAGAAAGCTGCATATTTATATATATTAGGTGTAAGCGAATTGTTGGCACTTGAGAATGGGCATCTTCTTGTTTTAGAACGAGAAGTGTTCGTACCAAAGAAAAGGGTGGGGGCCTTTGCACGATGTAAGCTCTTTGAAGTAGATGTCACACAAAGTAACCAAATCAACGAGTCTGTTTCTTTAAGCAATGACACGGTTTCATTTTTACCCAAAAAGCTTGTATGGGAAAAAACAACCCATATAAACCTTTTTCGACAAGATTTTGCCAATTATGAAGGAATGACACTTGGGCCTCGTTTGAAAGATGGGAGACAAACTATTCTTTTATGTTCAGACTCTCAAAACGGGCAATCTGGAATATTACGCGATTGGTTTTTATCCTTAATTATAGAACCCCAAAAATGAATAAAAGTCAACTATCCGTCCCAGTCCATTCATTCCTGCAATGCTATATATCAGCATAACAGTTTTTTCATATAAAATGTTTGTAGATATAAAAGAATTGGTCTATCTTTGCAACCTAAGTTCCGTAGAAACAATTAAATGAAATATTTATGAATAAGACTTTAAAACGTTTATCGCTGATGATGATGCTTGCAACTGTCTGTACACAGAGTTGGGGTATAGATAGGCAGACACTCATTAATTATGCTCAATCATTAAAAGGGAAAAGCAAGGCAGAATTAAAGTCAGCTTTACATGATTTGATTCAGCCCAAAAAGATCCTTGATTATGGAAGTGGTAATGGGCATACATGGTATGGGTTCTATTATAGTGACCGTATTGCTTCCACCAATGAATGTATTAATCGGTATAGTAACAAAAAATTCTATTTCCCGTCTAATTATAAATACAGTGCGTTGTCGGGAATGAATATAGAGCACAGTTTTCCTAAAAGTTGGTGGGGTGGAGCCAAGAACAAAGCATATCAAGATTTATACCATCTTTACCCATCGGATTCCAAAGCCAATTCTAGCAAAAGCAATTATCCTATGGGAATTGTAACCAATGTTAAATCGGAAGATGAGGGATATGACAAAGTCGGTACAGGCACCATCAACGGGAAAGACAACGTACAATGCTGGGAGCCAGGAGACAGTTTCAAAGGAGACTTCTCGAGAACCTATTTCTATATGGCCGTAACTTACTCGAATCTAACGTATGAAAAGACCGGACTTCTTACAATGTCAAACGAGAGCTATCCAGGCTTAAAGCCTTGGGCTTCTTCACTCTACATACAATGGGGCAAGCTAGACCTTATCGATGCTACTGAACGTGCGCGCAATAATGCAGTCGCTTCCATTGAAGGGAACCGCAACCTGTTTATCGATTTCCCTAATTTGGCCGATTATATATGGGGAGATAGCGTGGATGTTGCCTTTAACCCTGAGACAACCATAACAACAGCAGATGACGACATGCGGTATATGAGTGTTGATCCAATCATCCCGGACCAACCAGATGAGCCCAACGACTCATCGGCTATCATATTTAAAAAAACCGAGACTATAACTTCCGGACAAACTTATCTATTTGTTGCAAATAATAATGGACAACTTTATGCCGCTGCGCCCGTAAACAACAGCGGAAAAGAATACGGCTACCTATACGGAAGAAAAGTTGTAGACAAAGATGGAGTTATTAGTTTACCAAGTGATACTTTGGCATTTGTCCTTGAAGAATCGGGCGATGGCTACTTGATAAAAGACTCTAAACAGCGCTATTTATATCATAAAGGCACATACACAAGTTTTAATGTTAGCAACGATGTTAGCGATGCTTCGGTTTGGACTTTTGCAAAACAAGACGACAATACGTTCAAAATAACCAATTCTCCAGATAATTACTATATTCAATATAGTGCAAAATATGTGTCATTTGGCTGCTATAAAGACTTACAGGGAGTATTACCTTCTTTATATATAAAGGAAAATACAGCTGACAACATACATTTTACACATCTTGACCATAGCGCTATTCAAACAAAAGTTTATAATTTGCAAGGTCAATACTTGGGGAACGACATACAACATCTACCTACAGGCTTGTATATTATAAATGGGAAAAAATTACTCATAAAATAAAAACAACGCTAACTTTGAATTTTGAACAGTTAAAAATTATTCTCTGAAGAATTCAAAAGGCTGTTTCTAACAGCATTAGAATGTGTGAATAAAGACGATGAAAGCATCCTTAGCATTTACTAATTGTTGAGGATGCTTTCTTGGTATAATTACATATGGACATTGTCGATGACCGCATCAAACCTCCATAATTAACGTTTACACTTATATACATCAATTCATTGAATACTCTCACACAGTCTATCATTTGCTAAAGCCCAAATCTATAGTTTTCCATACCCTATTATTTTTTTATAATGGGCATTATGATAAATAGACAAATGGGGTAGATAATATTTTGAAGGAAAAGCCAAGATGGCTCATTTGGGAGGCTCACGCAATATGGGAAGGGAAATGTGATAACGAACAGCCAAAAATCTTATCAAGCAAATAAAAAGAAAAACCGTTATAACGATAACGGGCAAAGGAATTGCAAAATAAGACATAAACCAATAAAGCAATCCTCCCGCAACACTTGCCATCGCATAAATATCCCTTTTAAATATTACAGGCACATTATTTAGAAGCACATCACGTATAACTCCTCCGGCTGCTCCAGTTATGCAACCCATAATAATAGCCACCCAAAAAGGATATCCAAAAGCTATCGTTTTTTGTAATCCAGCTATTGTAAACAAAGCCAAACCCAAAGTATCGAATGCAAACCAAGCATTGTCTAACCGTCGCATAAGACGACCAAACAAGATGACAAAAAGTAATGCCGCAGCAGTACAAAGAACATACATCGTATTTGTCATCCAAAAAGGTGTTGCACCAAGCATTAAATCTCTAATGGTTCCGCCCCCTATCGCAACAGCAAATCCACATACATAGCCTCCAAATAGATCAAAATTTTTGGCTGCTGCATGACGAATTCCAGAAATAGCAAAAGCAAAAGTACCTAAAAACTCTATTATCTGCTGAAGAAAATGAAGTAAATGAGGATCAGACATTACCTGTTGTTTAACGTTTTATGCATTTACTTGATTCTTCGGCTTTCCCTCCAGAAAAGCTTTCAAGTTATCGACCGCAATATCCATAAGCCTTAAACGAGCTGCACGACTTGCCCAGGCAATATGTGGAGTTATGAAAGCATTTGGAGCTGACAAGATAGAAGTTTGCTCAACTGGAGGCTCTTCCTCCATCACATCTGCGCAATATGCACCTATTTGTCCCGATGAAAGGGCCTTTGCTACCGCATTGGAATCTATAAGAGCTCCTCTTGCAGTATTAATAAGAATAACACCTTTTCGCATAAATGATATAGCCTTTTCATTTATGAAATGGAAATTGTCATTAGTAAGTGGACAATGTAAAGAGATAACATCACTTGAAGCAAACAATCCTTCAATCGTAGATTTTTTTACATAATCAGGCAAACTCCCAATCGTCTTTGAAGTTGCTGCTATAACTTCCATGCCAAATGCATGTGCAATCTGTGCTACTTGACTGCCTATGTTTCCGAATCCAACAATCCCAATGGTTTTCCCTGCCAGTTCTAACAAAGGCGTATTCCAATAACAGAAATCAGGGCAATGGCTCCATACGCCAGAACGGCTTTCTTTCGCATAATGAGATACCGAATTGGTTACATTCAGTAACAACGCAAAAGCGTGTTGTGCCACACTCATCGTACTGTAGGCAGGAATATTGGAAACAACAATATTCCTTTGACTTGCTGCTTCCAAATCAATATTGTTATATCCCGTGGCCAATTCTCCAATATACCGGAGCTTTGGAAGTTGTTCCAATATCTCGCTTGTTATTTTAATTTTATTTATTAATATTGCATCTGCATCTTTTGCCCGATTAACTACTTCCTCCTGAGGCGTCCTTTCATAAATTATTAGCTCTCCAAAATTTTCAAATTGTTCCCATGACAAATCACCGGGATTTACTGCATGTGCATCTAAATCAACGATTTTCATATATTTATTTGTTTCATTAATATTAAGTTGTCTACTATTAGTCTTCAAATCTCTCGTTCCACAATTTCCTCATTTGCTGACGAGAACGGTCTTCTTGAGAATTTGGTTGTGGATGCCACAAGCGCAACCCTTTTAAAGAGGCAGGAAGATACTGTTGCTCAACAAAATGATTGGGAAAATCATGAGGATATTTATAACCATCACTATAGCCTAATTCTTCCATAAGTTTTGTTGGCGCATTCCGCAAATGTAGAGGAACAGGTTCGTTACCAGTCTCTCTAACTATCTGTAAAGCGGAATTGACTGCAAGATACGCAGAATTGCTTTTGGGACTGGTTGCAAGATAAACCACAGCTTCAGCCAACGGTATACGGCCTTCCGGCCATCCTATCTTCATTACAGCATCAAAGGCCGCATTGGCCAATAACAATGCATTAGGATTAGCCAGCCCTATATCTTCAGCAGCACTGATTACAACACGTCGTGCTATAAATTGCGGATCTTCTCCCCCTTCAATCATTCGGGCCATCCAGTACAACGCTGCATCAGGATCGCTGCCACGAATACTTTTTATAAAGGCTGAAATAATGTCATAATGCATTTCTCCATCTTTATCATAGGCCAACGGGGTTTGTTGTAAACATTCCTCTACATACTTATCTGAAATAACTATCTTGTCAGATTTTCTCGCTTCTACAACGAGTTCCAATATATTTAATAACTTTCGCGCATCTCCCCCACTATACCTTAACAACGCTCCTGTTTCTTTTAACTGGATATCAAGTTCCGATAAATAATAATCTTCTTTCAAAGCTCTGTCAAGAACCATCAGAAGATCTTCTTTGCATAAGCTTTTTAAGACATACAATTGACAACGTGAAAGTAATGGCCGTATGACTTCGAAAGAAGGATTTTCTGTAGTTGCACCAATAAGCGTTACTATTCCTTTTTCAACTGCGCCAAGCAAGGAATCTTGTTGAGATTTAGAGAATCTATGTATTTCATCTATAAACAGGATTGGCGAACGAGAATCGAAAAATTGATTTTGCTTTGCCTTTTGTATAACTTCACGAACATCTTTCACGCCACTTGTTACAGCAGAAAGAGTATAAAATGGAGCTTCCAATTGATTTGCGATTATTTGAGCCAATGTTGTCTTACCAACTCCAGGAGGTCCCCAAAGAATAAAGGATGTAATATGACCACTGTCTATCATTTTACGCAAGACAGCACCTTCCCCAACTATTTGTTTTTGCCCAACATATTGGTCAAGCGTGTGGGGTCTCATTCGCTCTGCTAATGGTTCCATATTTTTGGCAAAGATAAGTAAAAGTTATGAGTTTTAAAACGTGCATTTGCTCTTTTTTAACCAGAGCAAAAAAAAAACTATAAAAGTTTGCAAGTTAACGTTTAAGTACTTACTTTTGCACCGCTATCAAAGGATAGACTGTAAAGAACAAAACTATTATATGGAAAAGAATAGCCAAAAGACACTAACACTTAAGACTCTTAACAAAAGTAATGTTTGGGATATACAGGAAAATGACATTTTCCGATTATGGAGTGGCGCACAAAGAGATGCAGATTTAAAAGATAATGCTAAGCATTATATGGACATCATTCGTAGTGCCTTCACCGTTGAAGAAATAAAAATTGACAGGCCTGAGATTATTAAAAAATATGAAGCTCGTGGTTGCAAAATTGGAGAATTGCGAGTAGATGATGATCAAATACAAAAATGGGCTATCAAGAAAAAGCCTATTTTGCGTGTAACTGACCTTACCTATGAGAATATTCACCACATATCAGCCCAAAAACTTATTGAAGTTCTTGATAGAAATTTCGGAGGCGGATGGGAAAGTTTACCACAAAGCATTCAAGACATTATAGAAAGTGGATTTGACATTAGCACCACTACCCTTCCTAAAGACCGGCTAAAGAAAAAGGGAAGCATGTATGACAAAAAGGTACAAGACGGTTATGAAGTTTTGGAAATCCCTAAAGGTTTATGGGTAGAAGCTATTTTTGCGAAAGAAAAGCCAAAGATGATTAAACCACACATGGAGATAAAGACCTCTCACGAAGAAAATTTCAACCATGAGACCGTAGATGACAATAGCGATGACGACGATGCACTGTTAGATACAAAAGAGTCCTACAACGAAGAAGAAGACGATGACACTTTTGATGAAGACAAACTAACTGAAGAAAGTTATCGTACTACTTTCGATGAAAATCCAGAAGATTTAGATCTTGCTGCCGAAGACATTGCAGAAGAAGACAGTTATTAAAATGTATCGTTTAGTCAAACATTAAAGAAAATAAACTATGAAAAAATTATTACTGTTATCTATTGCCGTTTTGGCTATGGCAAGTTGTGGCAACAATAACAAGCCACAAACAAATGCAGATTCTACGAATATAGCCACTACCGACAGTAGCTTAACTGATGACGTAGATACCGGAATGGGCGACTCCATACAATCTGCCATTAAGCAATTGAGCTCTAAAATCAATGCTAAAGATTTTGGTCAATTTCAAGTGGCTTTGACAAATATTCAACAGAAAATTGCAGAATTGGCAAAAACCGACCCCGAAGCAGCAAAGCAATATATACATTCGTTGCAGTCATGGATTAAAGAAAACTCAGAAAAAATCAAAACTGTAACCAATGGAAATGATATTGCCAATGCTGCTATTAACGCTCTTGTAACAACACCTGCCGAGCAATTGGTAAACACCTTGAAATCAACGGGGGATGTAGCAAAAGTTATTGGCGAAAATGTTGCAAGCAATACCAAGAATAAAGTTAATGCTGTTGCAAAAGAAGCCCAAAGTCAGGTAGAGCAAAAAGCAGTAGATGCTATCAACAAGGCAAAAGGTGCAACAATTGACAAAGCCAATGACGCTGCAGCAAAAAGAAAACTAAAAGTAGAAGAAGAGGTGAATAAAGGACGCCAAAAGGCGAATGATGCCATCAACAATGCTACAAATAAAGCATTAAAAGGCTTGGGCATCTAACCTTAAATCTTTTAAAGAATTAATTAACGGCCTATTATAAATTTGCATATAATTGGCCGTTAATTAATTGAAGAGTGTATCACATCAAACTTCTTATTCCTGCTAATCGTAAAACCATTTCCCCTTGTTGCTGAAAGAAGTCAACCTTGTTTTATATATTTTAAAGCTAATTATTAAAAAAGAAATAGTATCTTTGCAACATAATTACGCATAATATATGAAAAAACTATTTTTAGCTACTTTTTTTCTCTGTATCGCCACGTTGGGGATTCAAGCACAAATTGTGAAACCCCATCAGGGAAAAGCAGCCATGAAATCAATTCATAATGGTGTTAATGAATCTATTAAAACACTAGATCAGAACATTCATCCTACAGGAACACATAACGTATGGGACGGATATATTTATCCTCGTTTAGGCATCAATTTATCTACGCTTCTCAATATGGGTGGAAATCCCAAAATAAGTTTTAGTGGAGGTGTTGGTATTGAAGTCTTTGTTTTACCCCGTTTAGGAATAGATATGGAACTTAACTATTCACATCAGGGTACAGCGGGCATCTATACAAAGTTTGGAAATACTGTTTCAGGCCCATACGACTATCGTTTAGATTATTTTTCAACAACATTTTTAGCAAGATGGTATCCAAAAGCAACCATGCCGTTAAGTGTTTATTCGGGAATATCCTTAAGTAATTGTGTAAATGCGAAATCTGAGCTAAAAAATGGTACAACAACGTCTCTTAAAGATGATCATATTCGCTCTGGTGATTTTTCAATTCCTATAGGAACAAGCTATGAAGTTGGCCAATGGGCATTTGACCTACGCTATTATGCTTCTTTTTTACATATAGCGAAAAGCGAAAAGGCGAAACGAATCATGGGCAATGCCACAAATATGAGAATAGAAGCAACTATAGCATACAAAATATTGTTCTTATAAATATAAAATCTGTGTTTTTTCATGAAGAAAGAAGATCTTCGCATAATTTTTATGGGGACCCCCGAGTTTGCAGTAGGCACTCTCAAACAACTTGTTGAAAACAATTATAATGTTGTTGCTATTGTAACTCAACCCGACAAACCCGTTGGACGCCATCAAGATCAGCTCCAGCAATCTGCCGTTAAGCAATACGCTCTACAACAAGGAATACCTGTTCTTCAACCAGAAAAAATGAAAGATCCAGTTTTTATACAACAGTTACAAGCGTATAAAGCTGATTTGCAAGTTGTGGTAGCTTTCCGTATGTTGCCGGAAATCGTTTGGGCTATGCCAAAATTTGGAACTTTTAATGTTCATGCAGCATTACTCCCGAACTATAGAGGAGCTGCCCCTATCAATTGGGCAATTATAAATGGAGAAACTCAAACAGGTGTTACCACATTCTTTCTTGACCACAACATTGACACAGGCCGCATTATAATGCAAGAGTCCTATAGCATACCAGATGATGCCGATGTTGAATATGTTTATGACGGATTAATGGCACTTGGCGCAAAAATTGCCACAAAAACCATAGATCTTGTTATTGCCGGCAATGGCCATGTTACTTCAATTTCTCAGGAAGAAATAGCCAAAAAGGGAACCGTCTATCACTCTGCTCCTAAAATATTTAAAGACACTTGCCAAATAAATTGGAATCAAACAGCAAAACAAGTTTACGACTTTATCAGAGGCTTAAGTCCTTATCCCGGAGCATGGACTTTTATAAAGAAAGGAACAAATTCTCCTTTAGTAATGAAAGTTTTTAAATCACGTAAGACTCTCCGCCCGTCCAACAAACCTGTTGGTTCTTTTGTGACAGAAAACGGAAAGTTGTTTGTTTGTTGCAAAGATTATCAAATAGAACTGACATTTATTCAACTTTCTGGGAAGAAAAGGATGAAAGCTCAAGATTTTCTTAATGGCTTTCATAATATTGAAGAGTTTACTTGTCTTTCAAAATAAGAAACATTAAGTATGAAATATGAAGAATTTCGGCAACTAAGTATTTATAGCCGATATGACGGCATCTATTTGGGGATATTATGGATTGTTAGCTTTTCGTGCTTGATTGGATCGAGCATGATTGGAGTTTTAGGGTTGATAAGTGAAATTATGATTATATCCACTCCTTTCTTCGTCTATTATAAACTACGGAAATACAGAAATATCGGATTGGGGGGATATATCTCATACGGAAGAGCTTTTTCATATTGCCTACGCTTGTTTTTCAATGCTTCAATAGTTTTGGGTATAGCCCAATGGGGGTATATGCGCTTTTTAGACGGAGGACATTTTACCAAAATGCTGAGACCATTAATAGACACTCCTGAATCGAGTAATATGTTAAAACAAATTGGAATGACACCTGAGCAATATCTTCAAAGCCTTGATCAGATTTCTCCTCTTAGTTTTTCATCATCCTGTTTTATAATGAATATAATAATAGGTGGTTTTCTTAGCTTTATCATTTCGATTATTGCAACAAAAGTCAAACAATAACAGAACTATTAATTTTTGATAAAACAAATATGGACATTTCAGTTATAATTCCTCTTTACAATGAAGAAGAATCCCTCCCAGAGTTATATGCTTGGATAGAGCGAGTAATGAAAGAAAACAATTTCAGTTACGAAGTTGTTTTTGTTAATGACGGATCTACCGATCATTCGTGGGATGTTATTGAAGAACTTCGCAAAAAGTCCAATAATGTCAAAGGCATAAAGTTTCGTAGAAACTACGGAAAAAGCCCTGCCCTCTACTGTGGCTTTGAGACAGCCGAAGGAGATGTCGTAATAACCATGGATGCAGATCTTCAAGATTCACCTGACGAAATTCCGGGACTCTACAAAATGATAAAAGAAGATGGCTACGATTTGGTCAGTGGGTATAAACAAAAACGCTACGATCCACTTTCCAAAACCATCCCTACAAAACTATTCAATGCTACAGCACGGAAAATAAGCGGAATACACAACTTACATGATTTCAACTGTGGACTAAAAGCCTATCGTAAAGAGGTTGTTAAAAATATAGAGGTTTACGGTGAAATGCACCGTTATATTCCCTATCTTGCAAAAAATGCCGGATTTGACAAAATTGGAGAAAAGGTGGTTCACCATCAGGCACGTAAATACGGAAAATCGAAGTTCGGATTAAACCGTTTCTTTAACGGATACTTGGATTTATTGACATTATGGTTTCTATCAAACTTTGGGAAAAAACCTATGCACGTGTTTGGCTTTTTGGGGTCTATCGTCTTTTTTATAGGTTTCCTTTCTTTAATCTTTTTAGGAATAGACAAAATCATAGACTTACATGAAGGCGTCTATGGACATCTTGTCGCTCATTCTGCTTGGTTCTATATTGCCTTAACGGCAGTACTTTTAGGCACACAACTGTTCCTTGCCGGATTTATTGGTGATCTTGTCAGTAGACAATCGCCTCGCCGTAACGACTATCAAATAGAGAAAATTCTAAAATGAAAAAATTCTCATCCGTCATCTTATTCTTCGCTATAGTCACGTTGATTATGGGTGGATGTACTTCCCTTGATTGTTCCACCAACAATATTGTTGCATTGAACTTAAAGTTAGCTGGGGAAGTTGACACACTTAAAGCTGATACTCTAAGTATTTATACGACCCGTATAGATGGAACAGACACATTGCTATTCAACCGTGGTAATAACGTTTCTTCTTTTTCACTTCCAATGAGCTTTAGTAACAATACTGATGTATATGCTTTCCTACTAAAAGACACATTACAACGAGAATATAAAGACACTTTACTGATTGAAAAAAATAGCCAAATCCATATAGAATCGGTTGACTGTTCGCCACAGTACTTCCATCACATAATAGGCGTGCAATATACAAGAAATAGCATCGACTCAATCGTTATAAACAATCCAAACGTAAATAATGATGCGACAAAGCAACATCTCCTTATATATTTTAAGCATAACATTTAGTCTGCTTTCCTTAAACTTATATGGCCAAGAGACTAAAAATCAGTCAAAACGACAAAACAAATTCGAGATAAGTTCAGACATCCTTGGAGTAGTTCAGGAGTTGACGAGTAGTTATGGCCAATATCAAATCAGTACTCGATATAATATCCATAACAAAAGTTTCCCTATTCTTGAATTTGGGTTAGGTATGTCCGATCACACAGATGGAGGAACAGGATTGCATTATAAAGTAAAATCTCCTTATGGTCGCATAGGAATTGACTTTAATCTATTAAAAGACAAGCAGAGCCCATACCGTTTCTATTTGGGAGGACGATTCGCTTTCTCATCTTTCAAATATGATTTTCAATCTCCAGCTATCATAGACCCTACTTGGGGATACATCACGAAAATCGATAATAACGGTATAAAAGGTCAATATATATGGGCTGAACTCGTTGCTGGTGTACAAACAAAAATTGCGGGACCCTTTCAAATGGGATGGAATATCAGATATAAAAGACGACTCTATCAAAAGGCGGGAGAAACAGGCGATCCATGGTATGTTCCCGGTTTCGGAAAACGAGGAGCATCACGCTTAGGTGGAGAATTCAACATTATATTAGTTTTATAATAAAATGAGGCACAACAACAAAAGAAATCATTTATGGTGGCAACTACCTTTTTTGCTACTGTTGATAATAGGTTCCATTTTTATTATCAGACAAAATTATGCTGCAACCGATAATGGTAACGGGCAAGAAATCACAACTTTACAATATCAACATGATGAAGGTTTTATTTTCGGTACCGTATATAGCGTAACCTATCAATATAAGCAAGACCTAAAAAAAGAAATTGAGGCGGAATTAATGAAGGTAGATGATGCGTTGTCAACCTTCAACAAACATTCTATTATTTCGAAGATTAACAGAAACGACAACGTTCCTGTCAACGATATGTTTAAGCAAGTATTTATGCTTTCAAAGAACATCTCAGCCGAAACAGACGGAGCCTTCGACATAACAGTTGCGCCCCTTGTCAATGCTTGGGGATTTGGGTTTAAGGGTAATCGCAACAAACAACCACAAACCGAGAAAATTGATAGCTTGCTAAACATTGTCGGTTTTCAAAAGGTTTCTCTTCAAAACAATTATATACAAAAGGCTAATCCACGCATAATGCTAGATTGTTCGGCAATAGCAAAAGGTTATGGGTCAGATTGCATCGCTCGTCTTTTTAAGAAACTCGGAATAAAAAACTTTATGATTGAAATAGGAGGAGAAATAGTTACAAAAGGAAAGAATCCTAATAAAATGCCTTGGAAAATTGGAATAACAAAACCTACAGATGACTCTTTGGCTAGTAAAAATGATCTTGAAGCGGTTCTTGAAATAACAGATATAGCAATGGCTACTAGCGGTAATTATCGCAACTTTTACTATAAAGGTGGCAAAAAGTTCGCGCATACTATAGACCCAAAAACAGGATATCCTGTACAACACTCACTTTTATCTGCTACTGTACTTGCTACTAATTGTGCCACTGCTGACGGTTATGCCACTGCATTTATGGTACTTGGATTAGAAAAAGCGAAATCTGTTTTAAAAAGACATCCAGAGTTGTTGGCTTATTTCATCTATTCGGACGACCACGGTCAACTTCAGATTTGGCATTCCCAAGCTTTGGCAAAAAATATCTGTAAATAATTGCTATACAGATGAACGGCACTTATGAGAAGTTTCTGACATTGCCTTTATTCCAAGGTCTTGGTAAAAACGAATTGATGGAACTTGTAGGACAAACTAGATTTGACTTCTTAAAAGTGGTAAAAGGGACAATAATAGTGAAAGAACACGAACGGTCTGAGCGGCTTTTCTTCCTGCAAAATGGAATACTTCAACAAGAACATTTCTCGGACAACCACAGCTATTCTTTCAAAGAGTATCTTTCTGCACCAACAGTTATCGAACCTGAGCGGCTTTTGGGTTTGTATCAGCATTACGCCAATACCTATCAAGCTATGAACGAATGTCATCTGATAGCCATCAACAAGCAAGAAGCTCTAAACATTGTCAATAAGTATACCGTGTTTCGTTATAACTTAATGGGATTAATTGCAACTAAAGCACAACGCCTATCAATGCAAGTTTGGCACAACACTTGTCCTACAACAGAACAACGTCTTATAAGATTTGTAAAACAACATTGCTCTACTCCAACAGGACACAAGATTTTGCATATAAAGATGGCTACACTTGCGGAAGAGATAAATGATAGTAGGCTATCTGTTTCTCAGGTGCTTAGGCAATGGAAGACAAGTCATTTAGTCGAACTGAAAAGAGGATATATCATTATTCCATCCTTTGAAACTCTTTTGCGGTTAAAAGTATATCGATAAAAGTTAAAAAGCAATTCTTTCGTTTGTGCAATAATTTTTTTAACGTAACTTTGTAAGAGTAAAACAAAAATACATTTTTTTGGATGGCAACAACAGATAACAACAATAGAACAAACCCCTTTTTGCAACCTTATGCAACTCCTCATGGTTCTGTACCATTTGACAATATAAGCATTGAGGATTATGAAGAAGCATTTCTTGAAGGTATTCGTAGGGAAGACGAACAGATTGAAAAAATTATTAACAATCGTGAAACGCCTACATTCGACAACACGATAGCTTGTGAAGAGGAGAAAAGTAAAAAACATTATTATGATTTGCTCAGCAGAGTATCAACCGTTTTTTTTAATCAGTTGAGTGCTAATACAAACGACGAGATAGACACATTGGCACAGAAGTTAAGTCCAATTTTAACAAAGCATTCAAATGACATAAGTTTAAATCCTGCGCTTTTCCAACGTATTAGATATGTTTATCTGCATCATCGCAAACTAACCAATGAAGAAACCGTTCTCTTAAACCGCACTTATGACGGAATGGTAAGAAGTGGTGCACTGCTTGATGACGAAGGTAAAAATAAATTAAGACAACTATCGGAAAAAACAAGTTTACTTTCTTTGCAGTTTTCACAAAATCTTCTAAAAGAAAGCAAAGAGTTTGAATTGCACATCAAAGACAAAAAACTGCTTGACGGAATTCCCTGCTCTATTGTTGAAAGTGCAGCTCTAACAGCAAAAGAACAGAATAAAGACGGTTGGATTTTTACACTTGAAGCCCCAAGTTACGGTCCCTTCATGATGTATTCAACCCAACGAGAATTAAGAAAGCAGTTGTATTTGGTAAAAAACACACTTTGCTGCCATGAAAATAGAGAAAACAATCTGAATATTTGCAAACAACTCATCAACTTGAGAAGAGAAGTCGCTCAACTGTTGGGATATAAGACTTATGCAGATTATGTCATGAAATACAGGATGGCAGGTAATGTCGCCAACGTTTATAAACTACTTGACGATTTAATTTCCAACTATAAACCGACTGCCATAAAAGAGCAAGAAGAAATCAAGAAATTGGCCCGCGAGATGAATTCTCCCTCCTTTGAGGTCATGCCTTGGGATATTCCTTTTTATGCACACTTGTTAAAGGTTAGGAAATATAATCTCGATCCTGAAACACTTCGTCCATATTTCGAAGTCAACAACGTTATTAAAGGAGTATTCGGACTCGCAACACGTCTTTATGGTATTACGTTCAAGGAAAATAAAGATATTCCCGTCTATCACAAAGATGTCCTTCCTTATGAAGTATTTGACAAAAATGGAGATTATCTTGCTATTCTGTACGTAGATTTCTATCCTCGCAAGGGTAAACAAGAAGGTGCGTGGATGACCGAATACCAAGGACAATGGATAGAAAAAGACGGCACAAATGTACGTCCGCATGTTAGCTTGGTCATGAACCTTAGCAAACCAACGGCAGAGAAACCTGCCCTGCTTCGACTTGGAGAAGTAGAAACTTTTCTACATGAATTCGGACATGCACTCCATGGCATTTTTGCAAACACACGTTTTGAAAGCCTTTCAGGAACAAATGTTTGGTGGGATTTTGTAGAGTTGCCTTCACAATTTATGGAAAATTTCGCTGTTGAAAAAGAATTTCTTCAAACGTTTGCATTCCACTATCAGACTGGCGAGCCCATTCCCGAAGAACTGATCGAACGTATCATTCAAAGCAGAAACTTTAATGTTGCAAGTGCATGTTTAAGACAAGTTAGCTTGGGATTATTGGATATGGCCTATTATACACAAACAGAAGAATTTACAAAAGACATTGTCTCTTTTGAAAAACAAGTCTGGGAAAAAGCCATTATTGGAAAACAACTACAGAATACCTGCATGACTGTTCAGTTCTCCCATATAATGGCAGGTGGCTATGCAGCAGGCTATTATAGCTATAAATGGGCAGAAGTATTAGATGCAGATGCTTTTTCTGTATTCAAAAAAGAAGGAATATTCAATACTAACACGGCCAATCGATTTAGAGACTGTATTCTCTCCAAAGGAGGAACAGAACACCCAATGACGTTATACAAAAGATTTAGAGGACAGGAACCGACCATTGACGCTTTATTAAAAAGAAATGGCATCAGATAACAAACAAACAAAACTCGACTACAGATATTTGAGAATGGCCAAAATCTGGGCAGAAAATTCTTATTGCCAACGGCGACAAGTAGGAGCTCTCGTGGTCAAAAATAAAATGATAATCAGTGATGGATACAACGGAACTCCATCTGGTTTTGAAAATATTTGCGAAGACAATAACAACATTACTAAGCCTTATGTACTACATGCAGAGGCCAATGCCATAACCAAACTGGCCAGAAGTTCCAACAACAGCGATGGAGCTACACTCTATGTTACAGCTTCTCCTTGTATAGAATGTGCAAAACTGATAATTCAAGCAGGTATCAAACGGGTTGTCTATGGAGAGGAATACCGGCTGAAAGATGGCATCAACCTGTTGAAACGTGCAAATATCGAAGTTATTTACTTGAATACGGATAAATATGGGACAGAATAAATCAAATCGCTTTATGCCTTTAATTATGGCCTTGTGTGTAATCATTGGCGTTCTCATCGGTACATTTTATGCAAATCATTTTTCAGGAAACAGGCTGAACATTATTAACAATGGTAGCAACCGACTCAACAACTTATTGCACATAATTGATGACCAATACGTTGATTCGGTAAATATTGAAGACTTAGTTGAAAAAACAATACCTCAAATTTTAGCCGAACTTGATCCGCATTCCGTATATATAAGTGCAAAAGACGTTCAAACGGCGACCGATGACTTAAAAGGCTCCTTCTCTGGGATTGGTATAGAGTTCACAATACAAAGCGATACTGTACATATTCAAAATGTAATTAAAGACGGCCCATCTGAAAAGGCCGGGCTTCTCGCTGGGGATAAAATCGTAAGCATAAACGGAAAACCTTTTGTCGGGAAAACCGTAACCAATGAAGAAGCCACACATAGACTTAAAGGTCCGAAGGGCTCAAAAGTAAATGTGGGAATAGTAAGATATGGAGAAAATGGAATAAAACAATTTACTATAACCCGTGGGGATATTGTTACACATAGCATTACGGCTATATATATGTTGGATGATTCTACGGGCTATATGAGAATTAAGAACTTCGGTGAAAATACATATGGCGAAATGCGTGCTGCACTTGCTCAACTTTCCATGGAAGGATTTACAAATCTTGTTATAGACTTACGCGACAACAATGGAGGATATCTTGAAGCCGCTGTGCAAATGGCTGAAGAATTTCTATCCAAAAACCGTCTTATTGTATATACGGAAGGGAGGAAATCTCCAAGACAAGAATTTCGTAGTAATGGAAAAGGTAGTTATCAACATATACCATTGGTTGTTCTCATTAACGAAGGAAGCGCTTCTGCTGCCGAAATATTTGCTGGTGCAATTCAAGACAATGACAGAGGTACAATTGTTGGTAGGCGATCTTTTGGAAAAGGATTGGTTCAAAAGCAAATAGATTTTCCCGATGGCAGTATGATTCGCTTGACAGTTGCAAGATATTACACCCCATCAGGACGCTGCATACAAAAGCCTTACACACCTGGCGATGATATCGATTATCAGCAAGATCTACTTTACAGATTTAAAAACGGTGAATTTTTCTCACAAGATAGCATAAAGCACAATGGCCCAGCTTATAAAACTAGTATCGGCCGCATCGTATATGGTGGAGGGGGGATAACACCAGATATCTTCGTTCCCGAAGACACAACACTTGTTACATCTTATTATAAAGAAGCCCTTTTAAGCGGATTAGTTTTGCAGTACACATCTTTATATACAGACCAAAACCGAAAAACCTTATCAGCTTATCAAGAAATGCCGCTTTTGACAGATTATCTGAAAAGCAAGCCTTTGGTTTCCTTATTTGTTGATTATGCAGAACGAAACGGATTAAAAAGGCGTAACCTTATGATCTTAAAGTCAACCCCTCTTCTTGAGGAGTCAATTATAGGTAGAATTGTTTATAATGTCCTTGACGAGCAAGCGTGGATACAGTTCTTAAATCAAAAGGATAAAACTATTTCAACAGCCTTAAACGTATTTAGGGAAGGAGCCGCTTTTCCTAAAAAGAGTAATACTCGAAAACAAAAATGAATAAAAAAGAATTACGAGAATACATTAAATCGCAAAAAGGGCTTTTCTCTTCACAACAATTAAAAGAGATATCTATGCCTATAATAGCAAGGCTCACTTCCTTAGAATGTTTTAAGGAAGCGAATAATATATTGTTATATTATTCGCTTCCTGACGAAGTATATACTCATTCGCTCATTTCGGAATTAACTATACAAGGGAAAAACATCTTTCTACCATTTGTAAAACGAGAAGGTGAGATGAGCATCCGACCTTGTCTTTCTCCAACCATCCTGAAAAAAGGGGCATACAACATAATGGAGCCAACAGGGGAAGACATGAAAAGTTATGAGGACATCGAAATCGCAGTAGTTCCCGGGGTGGCTTTTGATGTTCAAAATCACCGTTTGGGAAGAGGTAAAGGATATTATGACCGTTTTCTTCCAAAAATAAAGTCTGCCGTAAAAATTGGACTTGCTTTCCGGTTTCAAATGTTTGATTCCATACCCGTCAACTCTGATGATGTAGCCATGGATATGGTTATCCATAGCTAACAAATACTCAATAGCTTGGATTTTTAATCCATTAATAAGTCCTCCTTTTAATAAATGCTTTATGAATAACGAAAAAAACGATTTCTTCCTCCATTCCAACGAGGTGAACCATATCAACAAGGAGGATTACGCCAAGATAGAACTATTGGTGAATGCGGCAAAGGCTTTTGCCCGCAGCACCTACCAGTGTGTCTACATCATCGACTATTTTCATTAGGACTTCATCTATGCATCAGACAACCTCGCTTATCTCTGCGGATTGGAACCGGAGCAGTTGATGGAGGCTGGCTATCAGATGTATATAGACCATGTGCCGGACGATGACCTGCAGATGCTGCTCGAAGTGAACAAGAAAGGTTTTGACCTTTTCAACGAACTACCCGTAGACGACCGTTTGGACTATACCATATCGTACGACTTTCATCTTACCAATGGCAATAATAGCCGATTGATTCATCATCACCTCACCCCTATTCTCCTTTCTGATGACGGAAGAATATGGCTTGCCCTCTGCACCGTATCATTGGCAGCAACCGATGAACCGGGACATATCATTATGCAGAAGAATGGTGAGCGCGGCTATTTTGAATATTCCACCTCGCGCCACAAGTGGGAAAAGAAAGAAGGCATAACCTTGAGCGAGACAGAGAGAGATGTATTGAGATTGTCTGCCCAAGGCTATACGATGAATGATATTGCCGACCGACTATGCAAGTCGGTTGACACTATAAAGGCTTGCAAGCGCAACCTTTTCGCTAAGCTTGGCGTGAAGAACATTGCCGAGGCGCTGTTTCATGCCACTAACTATCAGATGATATAATCGCAATCATATCTCTTCCAACAATGGCGAGAGATAGAACTTGGGGAAATATTTCACCTCCTTGCCTTCCGCAAGGTTCGCGAGAATGTTGGCACAGTAGCCGGCGGCAATGTATGCCCCGATGCCCAGTTGCGGGAAAGACTCATTGGAATAATGCCTGATGGCTTCATCTATCCAAGGTACAGGCATCTGCCAGAACATACTGTACTGCGAGATATACTTGCCCAATAAGCAACGGAAACCATCCGTTCCTTTTTTCACTACTTCGCTGAATGGATAGCCTTTCGGTTTCTCTACAGCGAGAAAGGCAGCCTTGCCA
>OIYF01000178.1_pt1 | contig 29109 bp, 30 predicted proteins | sample 1587971 | NCBI WGS metagenome assembly OIYF01 (sample SAMN03283248) | human gut metagenome | biome: human-associated habitat; material: feces | host: Homo sapiens | place: Peru | collected 2012 | reverse complement strand
ATTCCTTAGCCACTTTATAATTTACGTCGGCGTCGAGGAGTGCACGGCGCACATCCTTCATGGTTTCCGCCACGTTGATTTCTGTAATTTTTCCCTCGCCCTTCAAGATTTTGAACGAGCGTTCCAATCTATCACTTAAATTTTCAAACATTTTTCTTTCTTTATATTTTTGGCTACAAAGATACGACTTTTTTTCGAGAAAGCCAACTTGTTTATGCTTTTTTTTATCCCGTCGGCTAAAATAGCTGTCGCTCTGCCTTTCCCGAGTTCATTTCTTCAGTTTACTCTTGTGCTTATTTTTCAGGATTCTACTTCTTTTTCGATTTTGATTCAGCATCAGAAGTTGCTTTTTCCTCTTCTGTAGCCATTTCAGAAGAAGGATCTTTCTTAAAAGCCGAGGCATCATACGGATTAGTCAATTCATACTTCTTCCCCGTTGCTTTTTCATAAGCAGCTACCACAGGATCCTTATGTTCCATTTTTTCAAATACCTTTTTAGCCTGTTGCAGATGCTTCTTATCACGTTTTCCCTGTTTATCCATCCATCCGAAAGCATCAAAACCAATGCCAGTAGATGAAGTTGGCAAAGAGTTTATCTTCTCCTGAATATCCTCTTCCATGTTTTTGATGCCTTCCTGATTCTTGCCCCAAACTGTCACTTCGCCTAATTGTTTGGCATCCGGCAAGAGAAACAGAGTATCCGGCAGTTCCTTATACCGGATAGTTGCCTTCATAAAACCAGGTTTCGATACGGTTGCTGAATCAAACTGATAGCGCATCGTCCAATAGCCCCGATAATCTGTTCTTGCCCAATGATTGTTATTGGTATGAATAAGTGCTTCACGAATAGGCACATGATTTTCTGCCGATGCGATGACACACGTTTTCTGCGCATAGGCAACCTGCCCTAACATGGCAAGCAATACTGTTAAAATCAATATGATACGCTTCATGCTTTTTCTCTGATTTATATCTTTCTTTGTACCAGACAAATTACTTCTTCTTAATATGAATCTGATACAAAAGTAATGATTAAATCTGATACTTCATTAAATTCCCCAAGAAGTTTAAGTTCATTTAAAGAGTAATGTAAAAAAATTAAGCGTCTATAACAGTTGGTCTATTTATATAGTATCATTCAAAGGTATATAGTATCATTCAAAGGAAAGATATGGTGTTTTCAAACTAAGAAATATTTTTATAAGTAAAAGCATATAGTTTTTAGAGTTCTTGCATATAGTCTTTTTAGTCAAAACACATAGCTTCCCAGATATTACCACTAGGCTCAGCAGCTCTGCCGAGCCTAGTCAGCAGGTCTGCCGACTGCAGTCAGCACATCTGCCGAGCCTAGTGACAAATCCCAGTAAAAGCAGTACCGTTACTGCAGAAATAATTCACTTAATTCTATTGAATTCATTTGATTATTCTACTATTCCACGTTGCTCGATTCTCTTAGCTTCTTCAAGAAGCTTGATGGCATCTACATACTGAGCGATGCCCTGAGCCACCTCCTTGGCCGCCTTCATTGCCAGGACTACAGTCTGCGGACGGTGTACCACATCACCTCCGGCAAACACACCGCGACGTGTGGTCATACCGAACGGACGTTCAACAACTTTTACATATCCCTTCTCATCCACCTCGATTCCGGCAGTGGTAGAAACGATACGGTTGGCAGGTCTTGAACCGATGGCGAGATAGATTCTGTCGAATTTTTCTACCCTTTCCCCCTCAGGAGTGTTCAGCACACAGCTTCCCAGACGGCCGTTTTTGCCCTTCAAGAAGGCCTCGACGGTAGTTTTCCACTCAAATTTCACACCTTCCTTCACCGCATCTTCATATTCGCTCTTGATGGCAGGCATCTCTTCCTGGGTCTTACGGTACAGCACGGTAACGTCGGCACCCAGTCGGATAGCAGTACGGGCAGCATCCATGGCCACGTTTCCGCCGCCAATGACACCCACCTTCTCGCCATCGCGCAGCGGAACCATGTCGCGGGTCAAAGCGCCTTCGTTATAGGCATTCACGTTATGCAGAAAGTATGTACTCTGGCTCACACCGTGGAGCTTTGAGCCCGGTGTAGAGTCCATGTTCTGAGGCACGCTGGTACCTGTGCCCATAAAGATGGCGTCGTAGCCTGCACGGAACAGACTGTCGATGGTTACATTGTTCTCGCCCACCATGCAGTTGGTGATAAACTGCACGCCGAGGGCAGCAATCTTAGCCACCTCATCGCGCACTACCGACTTAGGCAAGCGATACTCAGGAATACCATACATCAACACGCCTCCCGGCTCAGCCTGGCCCTCGAAAATGGTGACGTTGAAGCCCTGACGCGCCAGATCGCCGGCTACGGTCAAGCCCGCTGGACCCGAACCGATGACTGCCACACGGCCACGTGTTTTCTGTGGCAACATCTCGCGCGAAAGGTTCATTTTGGTATCAAAATCGGCAATAAACTGCTCCAGTTTGCCGATCTGTACCGGTTTGCCTTTCTTTCCGAGCACGCAGTTGCCCTGACACTGTTTCTCATGAGGGCATACACGGCCGCAGATGGCCGGCAGGTTGCTCTTGGCATTGATGATGCTCATCGCCGCACCCATGTTACCCATAGAGAGTTCGTGTACGAAATCAGGAATGTCGTTACCAATCGGGCATCCCTTCTTGCACTGCGGAATCTTGCAGTGGAGGCAGCGTTTAGCCTCCTCAATGGCCTCGCGGGTAGAAAAACCCTCGTTCACTACCTGGAAGGCAGCAGCATCCGCCTGCTGTTCTGTTGTATCAGCCTGCTTAGCATCCTCATTCTGCTTAGCTGCTGTTTCTGTTGTATTCTGCTCAGGGACCTGCGCCTCAGCAGCATTCTTCATATTCTTTGTTTCTTTCTGTTCGCTCATAATAGAACTGCTCTCTTTTTACTGATTCTACAATCTGTTTATTGATTCTACAATCTTTTTTACTGATTCTACAATCTATCCTTTGATTTGTGGGTGCAAAGGTACAAATAATATTTCAGAAATCGCCCCTATCTCCTTACATATTTTCATTTTGCCCCCTTTTTTCCTTATTATCCACCTGCTGGCGCCTTACCGGGGACGCACGCCTGCCTAATCACTAATCACTAATCATTAATCACTAATCGGGGGTGGTCATTAAGGTCATTGGTCATTAAGGTCATTAAGCTTTTCCGCTTCCGGCAACATATAAAAAAGACCCTACATTCACATGCAAGGCCTTTAAACAACTTAAATGTTCTGCATTCACATGCAAAACACCAACAACTGGAGGGGGAACATAATAATAAGGGCTCCCCCATTAAATCAACATTTTTATTTTTCTTTAATCTCAATATCTTCCTTCACATGATTACGTATCTTGGTAAGGAAGAGTTTCATACGCTTCGCATCCTTGTGGTCGATGATGTCGATGAGCTCAGCAAGCTCCTCTCTGATCTGTGCCACCTGACCCGATGTGTATGGGTTGAAGAGGATTTCCTGCAGCAGGTAATCATCTTCGTTGAGCACGCCCTTGGCTATCTGCATGTGGCGCTTGAAGGTGGTGCCCGGAGCATCCTGGTGCTTCATCACTGCCGCAAAGGCAAAGGTGCTCACGAAAGGAATACTCAGCGAGTAGGCCACCGTCTGGTCGTGCTCATCAAATGTATACTCATGCAGACTCAACCCCAACTTCTGGTAGAGGTCCTTGAAGAATATCTTGCCCATGTAGTCACCCTCCTTGATGATGACTGCATTCTCCTCTGAAAGCTGGTTCAGATTGGCAAAGGTTGGGCCGAACATAGGGTGCGTACTCACGAAGCGGAAACCGCTCTTCTCGTAAAACTCCTGCAGTCCGGTCTTTACCGAAGCAATATCGCTGATGATGCAGTCGTGAGAGAGATGTGGCAGCACCTCTTCAAAGGCTGGCAGCGTATATTTTACCGTCACCGCATTGATGACCAATTCGGGACGGAACATCTCTATCTCTTCCATCTTGGTGAAGCGGTAACAGTTGTAGGTGAAGCGCAGTCGCTTGGCATCCTTCTCGTAAACCGCCACTTCGTGGTCGAAGCTGAGCAGGTCGATGAAGAAACTTCCCATCTTACCTGCTCCCATAATCAATATTCTCATCGCCAGTTTCCTTTTACTTCTGGTTCAGGATTTCCAACTGCTGGCGAACACTCTCCTCATGGATGTGCTCGAAAATCTGAGCGGCAAACTCAGGGCTCATGCCGCAGAGGGCAGCCTGCGCACCACGCTTGTCGAGAATCTCGTTATAACGGTTGGTCTGAACGATGGTCATGTTGTGCTCCTTCTTGTAGGTACCAATCTCGCGGCAAACGCGCATACGCTTAGCCAGGAGATCCATCAGCTGGTTGTCGCACTCGTCAATCTGACCGCGCAGCTGGTGCAGACCCTCTGTAGAATAATGCTCATCGCGCACTACGAGGAGGCTGAGGATGTAATCCAGCACCTCTGGGGTAACCTGCTGCTTGGCGTCGCTCCATGCATCGTCTGGGCTGCAGTGGCTCTCAACGATGAGTCCGTCGAAGCCCAAGTCCATTGCCTGCTGGCAGAGAGGAGCAATCAGGTCGCGACGGCCACCGATGTGGCTAGGGTCGCAGATGATTGGCAACTGTGGTATGCGGCGGTGCAACTCGATAGGAATCTGCCACATAGGGAGGTTGCGGTAAATCTTCTTGTCGAAGCTGGAGAATCCGCGGTGGATGGCACCGAGCTTCTTGATGCCTGCCTGGTTGATGCGCTGCAGGGCACCGATCCAAAGCTCGAGGTCTGGGTTTACCGGGTTCTTAACGAGCACAGGCACGTCTACGCCCTGAAGACTGTCGGCAAGTGCCTGCATGGCGAATGGGTTGGCAGATGTACGTGCGCCTACCCACAGAATGTCGATTCCATATTTCAGTGCGAGCTCTACATGCTCTGGGGTAGCCACCTCAGTAGCTGTCAGCATGCCTGTTTCTTCCTTCACCTGCTTCATCCAAGGCAAGGCCTTCTCGCCGTTACCCTCGAAGCCTCCCGGTTTGGTGCGTGGCTTCCACACACCTGCGCGGAACATGTGGCAACCTTTGGCAGCCAACTGCTTAGCGGTAGTCATAACCTGCTCTTCTGTCTCTGCCGAGCAAGGGCCGGCAATGACGCAAGGGCGTTCCTGATCACTAGGAAAATTCAATGGTTCTAATTCTAATTCCATAGTCGTATATTTTTATTTTTTTACTTTTTTTCTTTAAGATTAAAGCCCGGGGGACCAGCGATGGAATCGCTGGGAACGGGGGCGGAAAGGGAAAGGCTCTTTTTACCTTTCAAAGGGGTTAAGGCTCTTTTTACCTTTTTACCCTTTTACCTTTCAAAGGCCTTTTACTTTTCAAAAACCTTCTTGATTCTCTCCAGGGCATCTTTCATCTTCTCATCCTTGGCACAGAGGCTGATACGGATGTAACGCTTGCCGTTGGTTCCGAAGATGAAGCCAGGGGTGATGAAGACGCGAGCCTCATGCAGAATCTTCTCTGTCAGGTCTTCTACATCAGCATATTTCTCAGGTATCTTGCCCCAAAGGAACATGCCTACCTGGTTAGGGTCAAACTGGCAGTCGAGCACCTTCATGATCTCCTCAGCAATGTCGCGGCGGCGGCGGTAGTTCTGGATGTTGTTCTCGCGGTGCCATTCATCCGTGTTGTTAAGCATCGCTTCGGCAGCTGCCAGCTGTATGCCTCGGAAGCTTCCGTTGTCGATGTTGCTCTTCACCTTCAGAATCCATGAGATGAAAGTCTTGTTGCTCGAAATCATCGCCACACGCCAGCCTGGCATGTTGTGGCTCTTGCTCAGGGAATTGAACTCGATGCAGCAGTCCTTAGCTCCCGGCACCTGCATGATGCTCATAGGGTGCTCGTTGAGGATGAGCGAATATGGGTTGTCGTTCACCACCACGATGTTGTGCTTCTGGGCGAATGCCACCAGTTTTTCGTAGGTTTCGCGCTTTGCCACACCGCCTGTCGGCATGTTAGGATAGTTGGTCCACATCAGCTTTACGTGGCTCAGGTCCATCTTCTCCAGGGCGTCGAAATCGGGCTGCCATCCGTTATCCTCTCTCAGATCGTAGTAGGTAATCTTGGTACCCAGAATCTTGTTGATGGCGGTATAGGTAGGGTATCCCGGGTTCGGGATAAGCACCTCATCGCCAGGGTTGCAGAAGGCGAGCGTTACGTGCAGAATGCCTTCCTTGCTACCTATGAGGGGCTGGATTTCTGTAGCCCAGTCGAGGTCTACATCATACCAGCGCTTATAGAAACCAGCCATTGCTTTGCGCAACTCTGGTATGCCCACCGTAGGCTGATATCCGTGTGCGTTTGGATTGTTGGCTACCTCGCAGAGCTTATCAATGGTCTGCTTAGAAGGCGGCATGTCTGGACTTCCGATGGCCAGACTGATGATGTCTTTGCCCTCGGCATTAAGCTTAGCCACTTCCTTCAGCTTTCGGCTGAAGTAGTATTCCTGTATTTCCGTTACTCTATTGGCTGGTTGTATCATAATTCTTATTTTTAACTATTAACTGTTAACTATCAACTATTCCTTCTCCTCATATTCTCCCAACACCTTTATTTTCTTCACGAGCGGCGTAATGGCGTCGATGCTCTGGCGGTATCGGGTCAGGTTGTCGAAGGTGAGGTCTACGTAGAAGAGGTATTCCCACTCATGTCCGATGTTTGGCAGCGACTGAATCTTGGTGAGATTGATGTCGTAGAAACTCAGGATGGTGAGCACCTTGGAGAGCGATCCCTTTTCGTGAGGCAGACTGAAGACGATGCTCGCCTTGTTGGCCTTTTCGATGGGACGGAGCAGGGCTGCCTTCTGGGGATTGCAGACCACGAGAAACCGGGTGTAGTTGTGCGGATTGTCGTGGATGTCTTCCTGCAGCACCTTCATGCCGTACATGTGGGCAGCGTAAGAAGAGCAGATGGCTGCCCATCCCCTTACCTTGTGCTGGGCGATGTAGGCTGCCGAGCCTGCGGTATCTTCTGCCTCCACCGCCTTGAGGTCGGGATGGTTGGCAAGGAACTTGCCGCACTGCATGAGGGCTACCGGATGGGAGTGAACCTCCTGCAGGGTGCTCCAGTCGTCTTCTGGCAGACAGCAGATGCTGTGCTCTATATGGAGCTTGTGTTCGCCTACCACGGTGGTTCCGCTCTGTCGGAGCAGTTCGTAATTGTGGAGCAGGCTGCCCGCTATGGTGTTTTCAATGGCGCAGATGCCTACCACGGTAGGGTCGCGCTTGATGTTTTCGAACACCTCTTCGAAGGTAGCACAACAGATGATTTCAATCTGTTCACCCTCGAAATACTGGTGGGCGGTAATGTCGTGGAAAGATCCCAGCTCTCCTTGAATTGCTATTCTCTTCATGTTTCTTTTATCTTGTCTAATGTTACGAAAAACGGTCCTACTCAATAAGAGCGGGACCGTTTCGATGATTTCAAGAATCTAATATCCTAAGTTGAAATTTACACGCAACTTCCCGCTTTACAATTATTTGCAAAGTAAAAGTAATAGCTAAAAAAGAATGCGTTAAACTTCTTCATTGTCTTTACATTTTATATGTTACTCACTTTTATTCTTTCCGAGCCCGTTTCTCCTTTATTATATAAGGAACTTATCTGTGCTCAGATTTTCCCGAGTTCTTTCCTACACCTCTATTATATAAGGAGCAGGGAGTGCTCAGATTTCGAGTCTCGACTTGCTAAAATCTCAACTCGACTGCAAAAGTAACATTTTTCTTTGATATTGCCAAACAATTTGATATATTTTTCTTCATTTTCCTTATATTTTATGCTAAAAAACATATTTTCGCCCGTTTTTTATCATCAGAATGCGGGAAAATGCAGAAAAATGTACTCAAGAGCCAGGCGACTCTTTCCCTTTATCTGCAATTTATCTGCAATGTTCTCTGCCTTCAGCCTTGAATTCTCCTGTCAGCTCCCCTACTTTCTCCGGGTTCAGCTCCAGGTAGCGCTTCATGTCCTTTCCGGCACCATCCTTGTCGCCCATCTGCATCAGCAGATTGCCACGCTTCAGGAGATTCGCGCTCAGAGAGGCTTTTAAAGACGAGTGTTCCGCAGAATCCTTCTGTTCTGCCAATTCTTTCTCCTGCTCTACAATCTGCTGCGTCAGCGTAGCAAGCAACAGAACAGGGTTTATCTGATTCAAATCCATAACCTTATATTTTTACAAAAAGTTATTCTATTGTATATCATGGAGTTAACCCACTTGACACCCTAAAACAGGGTGTCAAGGTATGAGCCACTCCTTATTATAATAAGGTGTAATTTACTTGATGGCCCCGATAATCTCAGTCACACTCTTGCATCCGTGAGCATCAAGCCACTCGTTGATTCCATCCTTCACCTTCTTCGTAACCGCAGGATCAATGAAGTTGGCTGTACCAATCTCAATGGCCGTAGCACCGCACATCAGGAACTCAATGGCGTCCTTGGCAGAAGAAATGCCACCCAGACCAACAACCGGAATGTTTACGGCATGAGCCACATCCCAAACCATGCGCAGGGCAACAGGCTTAACGCAAGGACCGCTCAAACCACCCGTACGGATGCTCAAGAGAGGCTGGCGCTTCTCAATATCCACCGCCATACCCATCAGCGTGTTGATGAGCGAAACAGAATCGGCACCCTCAGCCTCCACGGCACGGGCGATGTCGGCAATGCTGGTAACATTAGGCGAAAGCTTCACGATGAGGGTCTTCTTATAAACCTTTCTCACCGCCTTCACCACGCTGGCTGCACCCTCGCAGGTTACACCGAAAGCCATGCCACCATCCTTCACGTTAGGACAGGAGATGTTCAGCTCTATGGCCGGAATCTTATCCAGCTCGTTGATGCGCGCAGCACACTCGGCATAACTCTCAGGCGAATGTCCGCTCACGTTGACAATCATATTGGTATCAATATCCTTGATCTGAGGATAAATGTGAGAGCAGAAATACTCCACACCCTTGTTCTGCAAACCTACGCAGTTGAGCATGCCCTGAGGCGTTTCAGCCATACGCGGATAGTCGTTTCCCTCGCGCGGCTCCAGGGTAGTGCCCTTCACGATAATACCGCCAATCTCCTCCAGAGGAACGAAATCGGCAAATTCTAATCCGTAGCCGAAAGTACCCGATGCAGTCATCACAGGGTTCTTCAACTTCAAATCCTTTATCTTTACACTTAAATCAGCCATAATCTTCTGTTTTTACTTAAAAATGTTTTACAAACAAAGACAAGAGAATTCTTCGTTCTTCACTCTTCGTTCTTCACTTTCCACTCTTCACTTAAATTTCCCAAGTAAGTTTCTTGATGTTGATGACAGGTCCATCCTTGCAGACGCACTGGTTACCCTCGGTAGTTTTCTCTACGCAGCAGAGGCAGGCGCCCACACCGCACGCCATCTTGTTCTCGAGAGAAACCTCGCACTCCACGCCAGCCTTCTTGGCAAAGCGAGCCACGCTCACCATCATCGGCTTAGGACCGCAGGTAGAAATCATGTCAAACTTCTCATTCTCCAAAACAGAGTGGTTGGTAACGAAACCTACCTCGCCAGCCGAGCCATCCTCGGTAGTGATGCATACCTTTCCGATCTTGGCAAACTCATCCAGTTCGAGCAGATCCGTAGCCTTGCGTGCACCCAGCAGGAAGGTAACTTCAGCCCCGAAATCCTTGATGAGTTTTCCGAAATAGAGGAGCGGAGCCACACCTACGCCACCACCTACGAGCAGATATTTCTGGCTCTTCCCGGTAGGCATGGTGAAGCCGTTGCCGAGAGGCAGCATACAGTTGAGCACGTCGCCCTCCTTGAGCTGTCCGAGCTGACGGGTACCGTCGCCCACCATTGCTACGAGCAACCAGAGCTGATTATTTTCACGATCCACGAAATTGATGGAGATAGGACGGCGAAGCATGGTAGTAGGCGAATGGTCTACTCTTACTTCTACGAATTGGCCAGGCAAGATTTCAGGCAAAGGTTTCTCATCGGTAAGCTTAATCAAAACGTGCTTATCGCTAAGCGCCTCTACAGAAACCACCTTGAGGTCGAGAACATATTTTTTCATCTTATTGCTAATTTTTAATATGCTTATTATATAATGTACGTATATTATAATAGGTACGCGTAGCTTCCGGTTACGCCCACCTACGTTTCTACGATGCAAAGGTACATCAAAAATCCGAATTTACGAAAAGAAAAGAGATATTTTTTCTTTATCGCCGCTCCTATGTGTTTGTTTTAGGGTTCTCCAATCCCTACTTTATTTCTTAGGAACGAAGGTTTCCCAGGTCTGATCATCGTAGAAAATACGGATTTCGGTAATCTTTCTTTGCGGTTTGTCTACATATTTTACCGCCGTTTGGGCGATATTTTTAGGTGTACGATTTACACCTTGCATTTGAGGCTGGTCAAAGAGCGAGGGAGAAGTAGGGGAGGCTGCGGCTCCTTCGGCTCCAAAATCGAGCATAGGCTCGGCAGAGGCGGCTCCAGAAGGCTGACTGCCCTGCTTCATCCCCTCAGCACCACCGGCTGCTCCATCCGTAATGCCCTGATACATGTCTGCAGCACCCTCTTCGCTGCCACCCTGGGAAGCCTGGTTCTGATACATAGGAGGAGTACCGTAGAGTACCCAATAAACGTTTACCTGAGGAAAACTCTTATGGATGCCATCCACAATACTGAGCGATGGATTGGTCTTCCCGTTGAAAATATTGCTCAGCGTAGCGGTCGAGATTCCGATCATCTGAGCGAAGTTTTGCTGAGTGAGGTGCTGGTCCTCCATCAGCTGTCTGATTCTATCTTTCATGCTCTAAAAATTTTAGCGTTCATTTTTCTACTGATACGATGTTTTATTTCCGAACAAGCCACTTTTAGGCCCTTTTTCGGTTGATTTTACAAAGATAAAGCAAAAATTTAGAATAACCAAACATTTCTGAATAAATTTAGATTTTTAAACTTTAGGTTTCTGTTTATAAATTTAAATTCTACTCACTCCAGTGTTCGGTTTTTAGGTTTAGTTTTATAAATATAAACCTATCAATCAAAATATATGACGAACCTTTTCTTTATAAATTTAGGCTAAATCACTGGTTATTCATACCATAAACCGCCCAAATATAGGCTTATAGAGCGGTTTATGCAACATTTACCCCACACCCATACAAAATACTATGGTTTATAAAACAACTAAAATACATAACTAACTGAGTTTCCGCTACTTATAAATTTAAAATATAGCATGAATATTTATTCATTCATAACCATAAACACCCTGTTTTATCTTTATTTTTATAAATATAAAACATAAATTCGTGTATTTAGTTTTCTTGTATTTATGTTTACAAATCAAAACCACACGTTTTGATTTATAAATTCAAAAACATAAACTTATGAAATATAAACCTTAACAAATGCAAACGACCAATTTCAGACAACAGGAAATGGCTAATTTTTCCATTTCTAGCGTATTCCAGCCCATCGGCAAGGAAACGGGCAAATTCGCGAGTAATGAAGAGGGTTAATTTATGTAAGTTACTGATAACCAATAAAGTTAAGTCTATTTTCAGGCAAAACCGAAAAATGGGCATCTAGCTCGAAAAATCGCTTAAATCCCCCATTTTTGCCCAAAAATCGCCCAAAATGAGCCCAGGTAAGCGCCCCAAAAAGAGCCGAAAATCCCCTATTTGGGGCAAATTTATAATGCTAAACGCTAGTTGGCTGCTTTCTGGAAACAGGCGGCAAAGAAGGCCGAAAACGGAAACGAGCTCCTGCCGAGAGAAAACTCTCAGCAGGAGCTCGCCTACTCTCCCCCACTTCGCTCTTCAGCATCAGTGAAGGATAAAAAAGATGAGTTCTTTCATCAGTTCACCCACCGGAGTGGATGGATTATCCAGTCCCTTTATCTTCGCATCCACCTCCTTGAACTTCTCAATAATCGCCATCACTTTCACGCCCGTATAGTTCCTCATTCCTGTAATATATTCGCGCGCCGCCCAAGCTGAGCGCAAATCCAGGAATTTTGCGAGCTCATTTTCGTTCTGCCTGTTGGGTGCATAATAAGCAATCATCAGGTTTTGGAAATAAGTAAAGAGCATCGGGAGAAGCGTGAAGAGAGAACCACTCTTCGGATTGCTGTCAAAATAATTTATTATCTGATTTGCCTTGAACACATCGCGGCTGACGATGGCACTTCTCAACTCGAAGGCATTGAAGTCTTTGCTCACCCCTATTTCTCGCTCCACAATCTCCGGAGTAACACGCCGGTCGTTCTCAGGAAGAGAAATGAGCAGTTTATCGAGCTCGGAAGTGAGTCGGTGCAAATCTGCTCCCACATGATCTGCCACCATCTGGGTAGCCTTGGGTTCAATGGTTGCCTTACGGGTCTTGAGATAAGTCTCGATGAAGCCCGGCAGATTTCGGTCGTAGAGCTTCTTGCTTTCAAAAACCACACCCGCCTTGGCAGCGAGGGCAGAAAACTTTTTACGACTGTCGAGCTTGCCGTTTTTATGACAGAAAACAAGGATGGTTGTTTTTACCGGATTTTCGAGGTACTTCTCGAGCGCTTCCAAATTCCGCAAATTCTGAGCCTCTTTCACAACCACCACTCTATACTCCGCCATCATCGGGTAGCCCTTGCACAAATCTGCCACCTGCGCACCCGTAACATCAGCTCCGAAAACCACCGTCTGATTGAAGTCACGCTCCTCGGGCTGGAGCACATTTTCTGAAATGTAGTCGCAGATCTTATCTATATAAAAAGGTTCCTCGCCCATCAGAACATAGACGGGAGAATACTTCCGAGCCTTCAAATCTTTCATGATTGACTCGTAACTTATTGCACTTTTCTTTTCTACCATTGGATTATTTTTTGTAACTTTGCACCCAGCAAACTCCGGGGGTGCAGACAAGCATTTGCTCCGCCTCCAGGTTCGCAGTTTTCTGAGGTGCAGTTTTCTGCTGCACTTCGACTGCAAAGTTACAAAAAATAAATTGAACTGCCTATATAAAATAGGTAGTTTTTGAAAAAGAGATATGGTTAAAAGACCAAAAGAAACCCTATCATAAGACGGGGAAAGAAACATCATCATATATATAATAAGGTATAGAAAAAATGATTCGCTTAAATTTGCCATCTTTCGACATCAAGATTTCGGGCTCAAAACAGCATCCCCAGATACTGGATGTGTTGCGCCGGAAGTTCATCTCGCTCACTCCCGAAGAGTGGGTGCGTCAGCATTTCGTTCATTTTCTCATCGAGCACAAGGGGTATCCTGCCTCTCTGCTCGCCAACGAAATCCAGCTGAAATGTGGCGACAAGGTGCTGCGCGCCGACAGTGTGCTCTACTCCCGTGAGCTGCAGCCCCGCATGATTATCGAGTACAAAGCCCCTCACATCCCCATCACGCAGAAAGTGTTCGACCAGATTTCGGTCTACAATCTTCTGCTCCATGTCGACTTTCTGGTGGTGAGCAACGGGCTGGAGCATTACATCTGCAAGATGGATTATGAAAGTAAAAAATATGTATTTTTAGAGACCATTCCCGATTATTCCGATTTATTGACATTATGAGCGCAGCGGGGGACAGTCCGGAAGTTTTTTAACAGAACTTCCCCAGCCTTCAAAATTTGCGAATTTCCGCCCAACCGACCATCCGTTTTAGAATTCGCGAATTTTGGAGGTCTTTTTCTGCCTCCTTTTCCTCTCCCTTTTTGAGTACTCCTTTTCCTCTCCCTTTTTGAGCACTCCTTTTCCTCCCATCCCCTTTCTCGCGTTATTTTTTAATAAAAAACCCATTTTCATTTTGTAGTCTCCTTCTTTTGCATTATCTTTGCATCTAATATATATATTAAGGTATAGACTGCCTAAAAGAACAGAAAGAAATGGAGAATAAAAAGATAAAAATCGCCGTAGCCGGAACAGGATATGTAGGCCTGAGCATCGCTACCCTGCTGAGCCAGCATCATGAGGTAGTGGCCGTAGACGTGATTCCCGAAAAGGTGGAGCTCATCAACTCGCGCCGCTCGCCTATCCAGGACGAATACATAGAGAAATATCTGGCTGAAAAGGAACTCAACCTCAAAGCCACAACCGATGGAGAAGAAGCCTATAAGGATGCCGACTTCGTAGTGATTGCCACACCAACCAACTACGATCCGGTGAAAAACTACTTCGACACCTCGCACGTAGAAGAAGTCATCCGTCTGGTGATGCAGGTGAATCCCGATGCCATCATGGTCATCAAGAGCACCATTCCGGTAGGCTACACCGAAAGCATCCGCCAGAAGACGGGCAGCAAGAACATCATCTTCGCTCCTGAATTCCTGCGCGAGAGCAAGGCACTCTACGACAACCTCTATCCGAGCCGCATCATCGTGGGCAGACCGAATGGTGACGAGCGACTGGACCAGGCAGCCCACACCTTTGCTGAACTGCTGAAAGAGGGAGCCATCAAGCAAGACATAGAAACCCTGTTCATGGGACTTACCGAGGCTGAAGCCGTGAAACTCTTCGCCAACACCTACCTCGCCCTGCGCGTGAGCTACTTCAACGAGTTGGATACCTACGCCGAAATGAAGGGCCTCGACACCAAGGCAATTATCGACGGAGTGGGTCTGGACCCTCGCATCGGCACCTTCTACAACAATCCTTCCTTCGGATACGGCGGCTACTGTCTGCCGAAAGATACCAAACAGCTGCTCGCCAACTATGCCGATGTGCCTGAGAACCTGATTCAGGCGATTGTGGAGAGCAACCGCACCCGCAAGGATTTCATCGCCGACCGCGTGCTGAACATGGCTGGCTACTACGATTATGCCAACCAGAACAACTTCAGCGAGGAGGAAGAGAAGCCTTGCACCATCGGCGTATACCGCCTCACGATGAAGAGCAACAGCGACAACTTCCGCCAGAGCAGCATACAGGGCGTGATGAAGCGCATCAAGGCAAAGGGCGCGCAGGTTATCATCTACGAGCCTACGCTGAAAGACGGAACCACCTTCTTCGGAAGCCGCATCGTAAACAACCTGGATGCCTTCAAGCAGCAGAGCCAGGCCATCATCGCCAACCGGTATGACAAGTGTCTGGATGATGTGGAAGAAAAGGTTTACACCCGCGATATTTTCAGAAGAGACTGATCTGAACTGAAAGTTAATAGTTAAAAGTTAACAGTTAAAAGCTGAACACGGAAAATAGGAAAACAATAATATTTATAATAAAGAGAAAAATAAGAAATGGCAAAATTAGTAATCAATTCCTACGAGGAATTTGCATCTCACCTCGGTGAGAAGTTAGGAGAATCAGACTGGTTGCAGATTGACCAGGACCGTATCAACAAGTTCGCAGACGCTACACTCGACCCACAGTGGATCCACGTAGACGTAGAGCGCGCTAAGGTAGAGAGCCCTTACCACAGCACCATCGCTCACGGTTACCTCACTCTCTCAGTACTCCCATACCTCTGGCAGCAGATTATCGAGGTAAACAACCTCAAGATGCTCGTAAACTACGGCATGGACAAGATGAAGTTCGGTCAGCCAGTCATCACCGGTTCACGCGTGCGCCTGGTAGCCACTCTCCACGACATCCAGAACATCCGTGGCATCTGCAAGACCAGCATCAAGTTTGACATCGAAATAGAAGGTCAGCGCAAGCCAGCCCTCTCAGGCATCGCTTCTTTCCTCTACTATTTCAACAACTAAAAGATGGCAGCAGGTAAATGGATTGGTGGTGTGCTCGGTTTCATCACAGCCGGTCCGCTGGGAGCCCTGGCAGGCTATGCTCTCGGTTCCCTCTTTGAGCACGGACTGGATGCGGTAAACCGCGACGGCGACCACCATTACAACAACGCCTACGATGCCTACAGCGGCCAACAGCACAGCGGCCGCCAGGGCTTCGGCAACCAGGGCTACAGCCGCCAGCAGAGCTATGAGGGAGAGCGAAACTCCTTCATGTTTTCGCTGCTGGTGCTCAGCTCCTACATCATCAATGCAGATGGCAAGATCATGCATTCCGAGATGGAGATGGTGCGCCGCTTCCTGCGTCAGAATTTCGGCGAGGCAGCCAAGCAGCAGGGTGAGGAAATCCTCCTCAAACTCTTCGAACAGCAGAAGCAGATGGGCATGCAGCAGTACCGTTCGGTGATACAGGACAGCTGTCATCAGATACGTGCCAACATGATGTATGAGCAGCGCCTGCAGTTGCTCAATTTCCTCGTCATGATAGCCCAGGCCGATGGAGTTGTGAATTCTCAGGAGATTCAGGCACTCAAGGAGATGGCCATCCACATGGGGCTTTCTGCCGAGGATGTAGACCAGATGCTGAACCTGGAGAGCGGGGCTTCTTCAACCGGCAGCCTGGATGATGCCTACCGTGTTCTGGGCATCAGTCCTGACGCCTCAAACGATGAGGTGAAGGCCGCTTACCGCAAGATGGCGCTCAAGCATCATCCTGACAAGGTAGCAGCGCTGGGCGAAGATGTGCGCCGTGCAGCCGAGAAGAAATTCCAGGAAATCAACGACGCCAAAGACCGCATCTACAAGGCACGAGGACTCTAGATTTCAGATTAGGATATTACAAAGGAGTTAAGACAGATTGTCCCTAGCTGCTTGAAAACAAAAAAAAATAAAGGCTCGCCAAGCAATTTTGGCGAGCCTTCATTGTATCTTTTAATCCTCATCCTCAGTCTTTCTTCTGCGGATAGCGCGCTTGCGCTTTGGCTTCTCCTCAGTCTTAGGAGACTCAATCTTAACACCAGCCAATTCTGGGTCGATGAGGATACGGCCGCAATACTCACAAGGGATAATCTTCTTGTGCATCTTGATATCGAGCTGGCGCTGAGGTGGAATCTTGTTGAAGCAACCGCCACATGCGTCACGCTGCACGTAAACGATACCCAAACCGTTGCGGGCACCATTACGGATGCGCTTGAAGCTCTGGAGCAAACGTGGCTCAATCTTCTTCTCGAGCTCGAATGCCTTCTCCTTCAAATTCTCCTCTTCCTCACGGGTTTCAGCCATGATTGACTCAAGCTCAGAACGCTTCATTACCAAGCCCTTCTCGCGGTCTGCCTTCTGGTCCTCAGCCTTGTGAAGGTCGTACAGGCGCTCGTTGATTGTCTGCTGCGCCTCGCGGATCTTCTTGCTGCAAAGTTCGATTTCCAGCTCCTGGAACTCGATTTCCTTGCTCAAAGTATCATACTCGCGGTTGTTGCTAACCATTTCGAGCTGCTTCTTATAACGCTCCACGCTAGCCTGAGCCTCCTCAATCTCGTGCTGCTTCTGATCGATGGCGCGGTCAAACTGCTCAATATCGGTCTGGATTTTCTCGATACGGGTGGTAAGACCAGCAATATCGTCTTCCAAATCCTGAACTTCGAGAGGCAACTCACCTCTCAACGCACGCTTTTCATCAATTGCAGACAAGGTGGTCTGAAGCTGATAGAGAGCCTTCAACTTCTCTTCCACTGTCAAATCTGTAGGATCTTTCTTTGCCATAACTTTATTTTTTTTAATGTTGAATGTTAAATGTTGAATGTTGAATGAGGCTTGCGCCCTTCCAACCTATAAATACAATATCGGATTCGTATTTATCTCCGAGATGCAGCATTTGGCATCAGGGAAATTCTCCTGAATGATGCTGCGGAAGATTTCGCCCGTAAACTGCTCACTCTGAAAATGGCCGATAACGCAGATCTGTATCTCCTGCTCGTGGCCGAAATACTCGTGATAGCTCATCTCGCCCGTGATGAAGGCATCGGCACCTGCCTTGATGGCTGCGTCGAGCAAGAAAGCACCTGCTCCGCCGCAGAGCGCCACCTTCCTGATAGGACGGCGAAGCAACTGGTTGCACTGCACGCACTCCACGCCAAACCGCTCCTTGAGCATCAGCACCAAGTCGTCGGCTGCCAGGTCCTCAGCCACCTCTCCGATGACGCCCTCGCCGCCCTTCACGCCGTCCACTTCCTTCTCGCCAGCAAAGAACTGCACGTTCCGCAGTCCCAGTTTCTCGGCAATCTTGAAGTTCACGCCGCCCGCAGCCGCATCCATGTTGGTATGCATCGCCACGATGGTAATATCATTCTTAATCGCCTTGCGCACGGTACGCTGCACGTAGTTCTCGTCCGAGATTCTCGCCAGTTTGCGGAATATCAGCGGATGATGGCTCACGATGAGGTTACATCCCTTCCGGATGGCCTCGTCTACCACGGCTTCAGTAACGTCAAGACACAACAATGCCCCTGACATTTCTACCGCCTCTGTCAATCCAACTTGCAGGCCGGCATTATCATATCCTTCCTGCAAGGGCAGAGGCGCGTAATGTTCAAGGGCATCAACTACCTGTTTAATTTTCACGCTCCTATTCAATATTTTATTTTTTAGACTGCAAAGTTACTCATTTTTCCCCGATTTTATCTCCATACAGCCCTCCGTTTAAACTTTTTTAATACAAAGTTTCGCTTTTGCGCAAAATATTTCACAAAAACAGCCGATAGTTGTAGATTTTTTATTAATTTTGCAAGCATACTTCATAAAAGCAGAACGGAGCCCGTCCCCCAAGGAAAGGTTCCCGATGAAGAACAGAGTATAATAAATTGGTATAGAACATCGTATCATAAAAATAGTATAGCTTATGCATCAATCTACATTACCCTGCGATTTCGCACTCCCTGCCGAATGGGAGCCACAGAGCGCCATCATGCTCACCTGGCCACATGCCGGCACCGACTGGAAGCCGTATCTGCCTGAAATTACAGATACTTATCTCGAACTGGCAGATATCATCACGCGCTACGAGCAGCTGCTTGTGGCTACACCCGATGTGCCTGCCACCCGATACCAGCTCAAGAAAAAGCTCTCTGCCGAACAGATGAGCCGCGTGCTGCTCTACGAGGTAGAAAGCAATGATACCTGGGTGCGCGACCACGGACCCCTCACCATGGTGCTGCGCAAAAAGCAGAACACCTGGATGGTGCCTTACCGCATACTCGACTTCAAGTTCAACGGCTGGGGCGAAAAGTTCAGATGGGAGAAGGATAATGCCATCACCCTGCAACTATACTATCAGGCAGCCTTCAATGCCGATATAGAGAACCACCAGGGCTTCGTGCTCGAAGGAGGCAGCATCGAGAGTGACGGAAAGGGTACACTCTTCACCACCTCGCAGTGCCTGTTGGCGCCTCACCGCAACCAGCCGCTCGACCACGACAGCATCGACCATCTGCTGCAGACTTTCTTCCAGCTCAAGAGAGTCGTCTGGCTGGATCACGGCAATCTGATTGGCGATGATACCGACGGCCACATCGACACCATCGTGAGAGTGGCTCCGCACGACACCTTATTATATGTAGGCTGCGATAATCCGGAAGATGAGCAGTATGAAGACTTCCAGGCGCTGGAGAAGCAGCTCAAGGGCCTCTTCACCTGGGAGGGATACCCTTACCGCTTGCTCAAACTGCCGATGCCCGACCCTATCTATGATGAGGGCAACTGCCTCACCACCAACCCTGAGAGCGAGGGAGACCGACTGCCAGCCACCTACGCCAACTTCCTGATACTCAACAAGGCTGTGATTTATCCAACCTATAATCAGCCTGAAAAGGACGAGGAGGCACGCAAGCAGATTCAGCTCGCCTTCCCCGACCGCGAAATCATCGGTGTAGATTCGCAGACCATCATCCGCCAGCATGGCAGCATCCACTGCATCACCATGCAGTTGCCCGAAGGCGCACTCAGAGACTCAACATTTCACATTTAACATTCAACACTCAACATTCAACACTCAACATTAAACTATGAAAGTCGGTTTATTACAACTTCATAATACGGCAGATATCGCCAACAACAAGCAGCGCCTGGCAGAAGGCATCATCGACCTCGCCCATCGCGGCGCAGAGCTCATCGTGCTCCAGGAGCTTCATAACTCCCTCTATTTCTGTCAGGTAGAGGATGTTGACCTCTTCGATCTGGCAGAGCCTATTCCGGGCCCTTCGACCGATTTCTACGGCAAGCTTGCCAAGGATCTCGGCGTCGTCATCGTCACCTCCCTCTTCGAGCGCCGCGCTCCGGGCCTCTACCACAATACGGCGGTAGTGATGGAGAAGGATGGAAGCATAGCCGGAAAATACCGCAAGATGCACATCCCCGACGATCCTGCCTACTACGAGAAGTTCTATTTCACTCCGGGCGACCTCGGTTTCCACCCTATCCAGACCTCTGTAGGCAAGCTCGGCGTGCTGGTTTGCTGGGACCAGTGGTATCCCGAAGCAGCCCGTCTGATGGCGCTGCAGGGAGCCGAAATGCTCATCTATCCTACCGCCATCGGCTACGCTACCTATGATACCGAGGAGGAGCAGCAGCGCCAGCGCGAGGCGTGGACTACCGTGATGCGGGGCCATGCCGTAGCCAACGGATTGCCGGTCATCGCCGTAAACCGCGTAGGTTTCGAGCCTGATCCAAGCGGTCAGACCGAGGGCATCCAGTTCTGGGGCAGCAGTTTCGTAGCCGGTCCTCAGGGCGAGCTTTACTACCGTGCCAGCGATCAGGAAGAAGAGAGTCTGGTGGTAGATATCGACCTGAAGCACAGCGAGAATGTGCGCCGCTGGTGGCCATTCCTCCGCGACCGCCGCATCGAGAACTACGGAGATATTACCAAGCGATTTATCGATTAACCCATTTTTTGCCGGAAATTCCGAGAGAATATCGGGATTCCGGCATACATATATATATAAGGTATAGTTTTTCAGGATAAATGGAGAATTTGGAAGTGATGGTGATACTTTTCATCATCGTGATTTTAGGTTACGTCGCCTGCAAGTTGGGATATATGGGCGACAAGTTTGACAAGAAGCTATCCAGCATGGTGGTAGATATCACCTGTCCCCTGCTGGTACTCTCGTCAGTAATGGGCGATGAGCTGCCCGACCGCACGCTCATCCTTCCCCTCCTGGGCGTAGGTTTTCTTACCTACATCCTTTTGCTGGTATTCGGTTTCTGGGTGCCGCGTCTCATCACGCGCAATCATGACGACCAGGGCATGATAGGTTTTGCGCTGATGTTTGCCAACGTAGGTTTCATCGGCTACCCTATCGTTTCGAGCATATTCGGTCCGAAGGCCATTTTTTATGCCGCGCTGCTCAACATGCCGAACACCTTTTTTATTTTTACGGCAGGTGTCATGCTCATCAAGGGCGAGTACAGCATCAAGCAGTTCAATCCTAAGGTGCTGTTTTCTCCGGCTCTTCTGGGTGCCTTTGTTGCCGCCCTCCTGGTAGCTTTCGGGGTTCATACGCCTGATATCATTGCGCGTCCGGTAACGATGGTGGGCAACATAACGGTTCCGGCAGCCCTGATGATTATCGGTTCCTCGATGGCTAAGTTGCCGGTGAAGGAGATTATCGGCAGTCCGAAGGTATACCTCTCCTCGTTCTTGCGTCTTGTGGTAGTACCTCTGAGCATTTATTTCCTGTTCAAGGTATGTGGTGTAAGCGATCAGGTTAACGACATCAATACGGTAGTCATTGCGATGCCCGTAGCGAGTTTCGGCACGATGTTCTGTCTGAAATACGGCCGCAATCCTTCGCTCATCACCGAGATGACGTTTATCACCACGGTTGGCAGCATCATCACCATTCCGCTGATTACGCTCCTCTTTTCGTAATGCAGGAAGGGTGAAATGCCTGGCGTACTTGCGTATCTTACTGCAAAAAAATCCCCTGATGCTACAGAGAGCACCAGGGGATTCTTATCTTTTAATTGTAATAATCAACACTCAACATTCAACACTCAACATTCAACATTACTTAACGCTGATCTTCTTGCCATTCTGGATATAGATACCCCTAGATGGAACATTTTGTATTCTGCGGCCGTTCAGGTCGTAAATGGCAGCATTGCCTGGCTTCTTATCCAATGTTACAGAATGGATGCCGGTAGGCTCCAGATCCTCTACCACATTATCGAAGTACTTAATCCAGTTCTTGGTGTATGAATGAGCCTCATACTTCGCCTTGCTGCCCGGATAGAGATGCAGCGTGCGGATTACATCACCCTTATTGGCAAATACGCACCAGCTGATCCAGTAAGGAGCCTCCTTATGGCGCATATATACATCCTTCAATTCGAAGCAGGCAAAGAATGTGTTGCGGCCGAACTCCTCTATCGTCTCAGGCAAATCAATCTCCTTCAGATTGGTTGCCCTGAAAGCATTGAAGCCTAACTCCCTGACGCCGGAAGGCATCTGGAATTGCTCCAGATAAGTGTTGCCATAAAATGCATATTTAGGAACCATATCAGCCTTGCTGTCCTCATAAGCCACCACCTTGGCACCGCTCAGGTCGATGCTCTTGAAATAATGACTTGCCAGCTCATCAAAGTCGCGCTTGTCAATCACGCCATTCACCTTGATATTTCTGTATACAAAATAGTCTGGATTTTCTTTGGCAAGTTTTTCCTTCAGCTGTCCAGCCTTCTCCAGGTTGATTACCAACTCCTTCTCCTGATAGTTGCGATAAGTGCTCACCACGAGCTCATAAACCGGTTCAATACCTATGAAAGAATTCGGCTTGGCAGTACCCAGTTCAACATCATCCATCAGCTTTCCGTTCAATTCTGCGAAATACTTTGAGATGCCTTCATCTACCGTCAGATAATAATAGTACCAGGAACCGATAACCGGCTTGCCATTATAGAAATTTCTGGCAGGATTATACCTCGTTTCTGCTTGCTGGAATGTAGCCCCCTCGCCCATTTTCGTTTTTACTTCAAATGTACGAGGCTCATATCCGGTTGCCGGCAGACGTAATCTTTCGAAGTTCTGATCATACAGCTCTATATATTCCGAAGAGCCATTTTCCTTTGCCACAATAGCCAGATAATCACCCGGTTCTGCATCCACTGTACTCTCAAAACTGAAAGACAGAGACGGATAATACGCGCCAGCGGCAAGATTAACAACAGTCAGAGGGCTGGATGTTACGATTTCCCGCATCTCGCCCTTCGCATTCATCAGCGCTACGGCTACTTCTCCGGTATACGGATGGTCTCCCGTATTGCCGATTGGCACACTGAAGATAACACCATTCTGCCCCTTCTTTACATCGGTGATATTCATATTCATTGATTGTAACAGACCGGTAACCTTCCTGAATCCCAAACTTGAGATTTTCTCCGTACCATCAGAAGGTTCCATGCCGAATACTGCCGATTGATCTACATTATATTTATCGCCCGTTGGCTTTCCTGCGCTTTCCGGATTCAGGGCTCCAATCTGGTAGAAACCATCACAATAGCCGCCCCAGCCCCAGTTTACGCTGAAGCTTTCGTCCTTGTATCCATCAATTACGAAGGCATGACCGCCTCTAGCTGGGTCAGAAGCAGCATAGAGCACAGGGCGGTTGGCATCAATCTCCTCGCGCAGTCTGCCGTTCCAAGCCTCTGCACCCACATCTTCTATTGCCATCAGATGAGAAAGCTTGCTGTAGCCGTAGTACTTCTGCAGGGCGGTTACCAGGTCACCGATATACGAACCGCTGCCGTCTTTAGCATACTTCATCTCCACAGCCACACCGAGGTCTGCCATCAGTCTTGCCACGCCGTCGAAGGCAGCATCGTTGGTGCCGTCATATTTGGCAGGCATGCTTGCCCAAACATAGTCGTGCTCGAAACTGGCTGAGACGGTCTGTCCGTTCCAGGTATAAGAATGGCTTCCAGTACCCTTGGCAGGATAGCCATGATGTTTCATCACGATGGCTCCAGCCGTTGCTACACAGCCTGTTACATAGTTGTTTGGCGTATACTTGTTGAAAGGAGCATACTGGTTCCATTCTGCGGTTTTGAGCAGTTTTTCGCCTGTAAAAGCGGTTCTCGTGGCAGTCCGGTTCGCTACATAATTGTCGCCCAGCGCCGCAATCTGGCGCTCATAGCTCTTCAGCAGGTCCTTCAGTCCGTCAGGCAGATTTTCTGCATCAAATGATCCCGTTGAGGTATAGCCCAATACTGGCGTTACGGCATCATCACCAGCGATAATGACGAATCCGCCGGCATCGTTGTTAAATACATAGTAAGCATCCGATGTCGATGCAGTAGTAGCCGTGCGGCTCTTTGCCTTCGCCTTCTGCGGCATCTGCTTTCCCCAGAAGCTGTAGGCCTGTTGCTGAGCCTGCCACTGTGTGATTCGCTTGGCTTGCAGAGGAGAGTATCCCAGCGCCAGCAACAATACCAATAGAAATTGAATGTGTAATAGTCGCTTCATAAGTTCTTATCTTTAAAGGGTTATTATTATATATATGTATAGTTCTTAGAAAATTCTTTCTTTTTCTGCAAAGATAGAAAAAAAAACAATACCAAGCAAGTTTTAAGCCCTATTTTTTCGCCCCTCTCCCCACTTTTTTACGTATTGACACCCCTTTTTACGCATTGAACGATAAAAAACACAAAAAAAATTTCGTTATTCCCCGATTTTTGCCTTATCTTTGCAAAGAAATTAGGCACGAAGAAATCCTTTTTACCAATAATATAAATTAGAAAAAAATGAAGATAAACAACAGTACGAAGAAAAGCCTGCTCATCATCGCACTCGCGATGGCCAGCACTACTTACCAGACACAGGCCGCCCCGATAGAACATATCGGCGACAGATACATCATGCATATTCCAGAAATGGAACTCACAGGCGAAGAATCACTCCTCGATGTACTCATGATGTGCCCGGAAGTCATCTCACTCGACGGCAACAACATCATCGGCGGAGATCCATTCGCCAACCTCTACGGCAAGTTCGTCATCCGTATCGACAACCAGGAATACGGACTCGATTACGCCACCTTCCTCCACCATTTCAAGGCTCGGGAGATAGAAACCATCAAGGTGTGCCAGAACGCCGAAGTGATGAAGGGATGCAGCAGTCTGAAGAAAGTCATCGACATCACACTGCGCAAGAAGGAGAACGGAACCACCGGCAGATGGGGACTCTTCGGTGATACCTACGGCGGCGCAAAAGGCATCGTCAGCGTCATCAGCCAGCAGGATAAACTCCGTGTGCTCAGTCATGTAGAAGGCAACTTCCAGCGCACCTCCAGCAGCGATAAGGACGCCTACCAGGGCATCTCAAGCACCACCGTGAACCACTACTCCCACGAGGGTGCCAAGCTCAATCTGCTCTGGACACCTACCGCGAAGGATGTGCTCGAAATAGATGCGATGCAGACCTATACCCGCAACCATTTCACCCACACCCCAGCCGATTACGTGCGCGCCTATCATCTGCAGGCCGACTATACCCGCACGCTCGCCGACAACGGCTCCAGCATCCTCTTTACCCTCGGTGCCGAGCATATCAGCGACAACGGCCGTACGCTGGAAGATGCCCAGACCGCACCTTATCAGAACCACTCTACCTACCCCTTCATGGTGGTAGAATACGCCACTCCGGTCATCACCTCCGATCTCTGGATTACGGCAGGTTTCGAGGGCGGTCTCTCCATCGAGAAGAACTGCATCGCCGGTTACACCAACCATTCCAACTACCAGGATTTCTACGCCCAGCTGGATTACAACATCGGCAAGTGGGGATTCATGGCAGGCGACCGCTTCCGCATCATCAACTTCCGTCCTAAGCAGATTGCGCCGGAAGAGCACTGGAAGCATACCACCCACAACCATATCTACTCGGCGAGCGCCTATTACAGCTTCACGCCGGGTCATACCCTGCAGGCCACCTACTGCCGCCGCATCTTCAATCCCGAGTTTGGCGATTTCGTAACCGCGGGCGATATGGAGGGCGCCTGGCAGCCGGTTTATACCGCCGATATCGTCAACAGCATGGCGAATGTGGTAGAGCTCAAGCATACCTACAGCCGCCCTGCCTTCGTGCTCAGCACCTCGGTGAAGAACATCCACCAGCACCTGCTCAGCACCATCCACGACAATACGCTCGGCATCGGCACCACCGCCTTCTGGCACAAGGGCATCCTTCGCCTCACAGCCGGAGTCAACTACTTCTGGCAGCGCAGCGAAACCCCTTCTGAGGAGGTTCAGCAGCGCAATGCGGAGTACAATCATTTTGCCGTGTTCAAGTTGGCACCGCAGCTCACAATGGCCGATGGCTGGCGCTTTACGGGCAACCTCATCTGGTGTACCCGCCGCCGCAGCGATGCCTACACCCCGGCTAATCTCTATGCCGAGGTAGGGGTATACAAGAATCTGGGCAAGCACTGGACGCTCGAAGGCCGCTTCCACGATATGGCGAGCCAGCACTTCGGCAACCGCGCTGCCACCATCGGCTGCACGTATTATTTTTAATTGAGCTTTTAACAATCTTTTTCTAAATCAGAAGCAAGATTTCTGTTCCTTTCCTATTTTATTATCAGAAAGTGAAACAATAAAAAGAAAGGAACATTATATATGAGAAAAATTGATTTCAAGAAGATCGGGCTGGCAGCGATGATGATCCTGTCGGCCCTCACATTCCAGTCGTGCGATAACGATAACGATACCGACTGGGACCGCGTTTTCCCTAACGCACTGGTAACCGTGAAGAAGAGTGGCGATGCCTGCTATCTGCAGCTCGACGACAACACCACGCTGCTCGCCAAGAACCTGAAACCTACCATCTTTGACGGTAAGGAGGTTCGCGCCCTGGTCAACTACTCGCAGACCTCGGAGAAGAGCGAGAAGTATAACCAGGTGATTCACGTCAACTGGATAGACAGCATCCTGACCAAGAAGCCAGTTCCATCGCTCGGTTCTGATACCGAGAACAGCAAGAAGTATGGCGACGACATGGTCGACATCGTGCGCGACTGGGTAACGGTGGCAGAAGATGGCTATCTCACCCTCCGTTTCCGTGCTCTCTGGGGCGGTCAGAAGGTGCATTACATCAACCTCGTTACGGGTGTGAATCCAGAGAATCCTTACGAGGTAGAGCTGCGCCACAATGTTAATGGCGATCCTCAGAACTACTGGCGAGATGCCCTCGTAGCCTTCAATCTGAACGATGCCCTGCCTGATACCAAAGGCAAGACGGTGAAGCTCACCATCCGCTGGCGTTCCAGCAAGGGCTATAAGAATGTAGATTTCGACTACTGTTCGCGCAAGCCTATCAGCAGCCCGAAGATGCTCGAAGGATACAGCCAGGCAGGAAGAGATATCCGATAAACGAAGAAAAAGCAGATAAAAGCAGATAAAGCAAAAGCCCCGATGCGTGATGCATCGGGGCTTTTTTTGTTTTCCTTTATGGTAAAGGCTTTTTGGGGGGACCAGCGATGGAATCGCTGGAGACGGGGGCGCAAAGGGGCTAAGGTTCTTTTTACTTTTTTACCTTTTTACCTTTTAAAGGCTGCTGCAGCTAGTTACACCGAGGGTGGTAGCGATAGCTGTGAGAAATGAGATTGCAATCTGCAAAATTGTTTTCCAGGTACTTGCTTTCATAATCTTTAATTTTTAATGTTGAATGTTGAATGTTGACTTGGTGGGGGGATGCGCCAGCTTCCGTCAGGCGTTAGGGAGAGACGCATCCCCGCTAGGCGGGGCCTGCGGGGGTTGCCCTCAGGCTAGGGCTTTATTCAAGCCCGTCGCCGCCTTCCTGAGAGCCGCCGCCTGGCTGCGTACCGCCGCCGGTAGTTCCTGAGCCGCCCTGGCTGGTGCCGCCTTGTTCAGTGCCACCAGAGGTACCACCAGAGGTGCCACCCTCGTCGGTGCCGGTATAGCCGCCGTACTCCTGAATCTTGCACTTCTTGCGCAGCTCAGAGTTGCTCCAGCTTTTTGTGTTTCTCACAATCAGGTGTACACCCTCTACGCTGGCAGCCGTTACCTTCTCCTTGGTATCCTCCGCCTTCGAAGTCATACCGATGGAGAACAGACCGAGATCAGAGAGACGCACACTCTTACCGTCGAGAATCAACTCCTGCAGATGGTCGAGTGCATCCATCAGCACACCGTGGATAGTACCTCGGGAGTAAGGCGAACCGTGGTCAGAGATATGGGATACGAATCCCTCGAAATCCACCTCGCGGTCGGTTACCGCAGTGGCATACCACTTTTTCTTACCTGCGTTCTCGCCGCTCTGTGGGGTACGCTGCAATTTACGATACTTCAATGTTCCTTTCTGTTCCATGATCTTAAATTATTAAAGGGTTAATATTAATGTTGAATGTTGAGTGTTGAATGTTGACTTGGTGGGGGTGCGCTTTGTCGAGTGCAGCCTTTCTTGAATCACGATGCAAAGAAAGTGCAAACGAGAACAGAGCTAAGCTTGCTTAAGCTTTGTCGAGTGCAGCCTTTCTTCGAACGACAGTGCAAAGGTACGGCAATTTTCTGATACTACCAAATTTCACCCTGCAGAGTTATGTTAAACGGATTTAACACTTCGAACACATCCGGTTAATCTTGCCAACTCATAATTTATCGTGCGAGAAAACTATGTGATGTAAAAAGTTTCTCTATGCTTTCTCATCCCGAAAACAGCAGGAAGCAAGAAATCCATCATCAACCACCGAACCCATTTCCACCTCCCAAAGTGTGACAGTTGTGACAGTTGTGACAGTTTTCAGCGCCTACCCCCACCTCCCTCTCTTTAGATGTAACTTATAATATATATAAATATATATATAATAAGTTAAATATAATAATAACAATTTGAAAGCAGCCCGAGTTCATATACCCCTCCCCTGAAAACTGTCACAACTGTCACAACTGTCACAACTGTAACGCTCCCTCAATCCTTCTCCTCTCCTTCTCCCTCCATCCTGTTTTGTAAAGAAAAGAGGAATCACCCTACCCCCCTGGAGGTTATTAGGGAGATACACTCATGCCCATAGGGGGTGCTGCTGAGTAGTTACTTCATTTTTCATCCTTTAAAATCAGTTAAAAAATGGGTGCTCCCCATAAAATGTGCAAAAACATGATAGGATTCCCTCATAAAATGTGTATATTTGCAGCGTTATTCCCTCATAAAATGTGGGCTAATAGGTGATTATTCCCTCATAAAATGTGATTTTAAGATACGGATTATGGAAAGATTAGCTATCAATGAACTTCTGAAATGGAAGAATAAACAATATCGTAAACCTCTTAT
>OIYF01000171.1_pt1 | contig 29740 bp, 32 predicted proteins | sample 1587971 | NCBI WGS metagenome assembly OIYF01 (sample SAMN03283248) | human gut metagenome | biome: human-associated habitat; material: feces | host: Homo sapiens | place: Peru | collected 2012 | reverse complement strand
AAGGATTAAGACAAATAGCATAAAAATAACAATATAGGGCAGGGACTGCCCGAATTAACGCCTGTGGAGATAGTAGGGAGCAAAACATCCGGTGGATGTTTGTTCTGCTCCGACCGGAGTGGAACGTAGAAACGAGGTCTGCGAAGCAGGAAGCCCATTGGCTTTAGACAATGGGTAGTTCACTGCCCTCTTTTCCTTGTGGTACAATAGAGATACAGGGGAAAGGGGGAATTATCTTGTATCAGATAGGAGAATTTATCGTCAAAGCTGCAAACGGAGTATGTGAGGTAAAGGATCTGGTACATCTGGATTTTTCGGATACAGATTCCAAAAAACTGTACTATCTTTTAGTGCCCGTGACGGATCAGGAGGGCAAAATTTATATGCCAGCCACCGGCAGTGCCGCAGTCCGAAAGGTTATGACAAAGCAGGAAGCCATGGCATTTATCCGAAAGATCCCATCTGTCAATGAAGCGTGGATTGACAATGAAAAAACCAGAGAGCGCAGTTACAAAGAGGCCATTACCAGCAATGATCCGGAGCGTCTGGTGGGGATCATCAAACTGATCTGCGACCGGAAAGAAGAGCGTGTCCGGCAGGGCAGAAAAGTTACGGCGGTGGATGGGCGTTATTTTAAACTGGCAGAGAATCTGCTGTATGCGGAACTGGAAGTGGCACTGGATAAAGACACAGAGGAAATCCACAGGCTTATTCAGGAGCAGTGTGGGTAATCCCATAATTTAATCGTTTTAAGCTTCCCTTCTGGAAGGTATATTCCGGCGTGTGAAACGGATAGGTGACTTCATTTTCATAATACCATGGGTCATCTTCGTGCGCCGGATTTTTTAATACATGAAATTGTTGTGCCGGCATATATCCCTGTGCAAGAAGAAAGGCTTTTTTGCCATCTGCATTTTCGCACAGATCAACGGCCATCACAACATGCCCCGGATTTCCGCCTTTTAAAAACACATCTCCCACCTGCAGATCAGATAGCGGGATCGGCTGTGCTTCGGTATCCATGGAGGCGGTACCGGCATAAGAAAAAACGATACGCAGATAGTCTTTCAAACTGTCATAGGAAGTGTCCGGCTGTGTGCTTTTGATCCAGCTTACATTATTTCCGTTTACACGGATACGGTAACCGTCTGCCCACTTCGTATACTGGGCGTCAAATCCATTCGTAAAATGAAAAGCAATGCGATCGTATTGCTTTGTACTCCAAAAATATTCTGCATATACCCGGATGACGGAATCCGCGCATTGCTGGAGATCCTCATGTTCAAGTGGGAGATCAAATACGGCAACATGAGCCTTTTGATTGCGTTTTTTACTGCCGTCATATAATAGAACGGGACTTTGATCAGGCTCCATGGCATAGTTTCGCAAAAACTCTGCAAGACTTCCGTCGGCTTCTTTGGTTCTTGTGTAACCGTCCGATGTGTGGATGCGGCTTTCTAATGTCATGCCGGAAGCGTCAATCAGAGAAAGCGTGGAAGAAGTTTCCGTTTCTGTTGGTCCGGCCTGCGGTTCTGTCTGTCTGGAAATAGTTTTTTGTGAATCCGTCTGTGAATGGCTGGCATGACAACCGGTGAACGTGATGCCAAGGGATAGGATGCCGATTCCGAATAATAATCTTTGTACTAATTTTTTCAATGTTTTCTTCCTCATTTAAATATAATCTATGACAGAGCATACCACACTTTTGGAGAAAATAATAGAAATTGTTCTTGACAGGTAAAAACGTGTTTGATAATGTTATTTCATAAAGTTATATTGTTTCTGAATATTATATTAGTAAATGTCAACAGGAACAAATCACGGGGGATTCTCCCACGACTCCATGAAATTTAAAAAACAGAATGAAGGGTTACATGATAACTTGACATACTACTATTGAATAGGGTAATGTAAAGGAGAAAAGATGGTCAGAACATTTATACAGACACGCGAATTTTCCAGGAATTGGGATAAACTTGGGTTTAAGGATGAAGATTTAAGAAAGCTGGAATTAGAATTGCTGGAAAATTCTGATTTACATCCGGTAATAAAGGGAACAGGAGGACTTCGAAAGATCAGAATTCCTTTTGCAAATGAAGGGAAAAGTGGCAGTGCCCGTGTTTGCTATGTGGATTTTGTGGTTCAAGAGGTTATTTATTTAATTACTGTGTATTCTAAAAATGAAAAAGAAAATCTGTCGCAGGCAGAGCGTAACAGTATTAAAGGTTTGATTGAGCAATTGAAATTGAAGTTATAGGAGAAGAAATAATATGAGCGATGTATATGAAAGTATTGTGGCTGGATTACAGGAAGCCATTGAGGATGCAAAAAGTAAAGAAAAAAAACTTCCGCGCCGTGTCGTGACAGTTGTTCCTGTTAAGGAATACAATGCCAGCGAAGTAAAGAAGATTCGTAACGAAACCGGAATGTCGCAAAAGACATTTGCAAGTTATCTTGGTGTTTCCTGTAAGACTGTGGAGGCATGGGAATCTGGAATCAATCATCCGTCAGGTGCAGCAAGCCGTCTTCTGCATATGATGGAGATGGATCGAAATCTCACAAAAGAATTTCCTTTTGTATCCATAGAGGAATAATAAATAATACATGAGTGTTTTCCAAAAACTGGAAGACACTCATTTTTATTGAGAAAAATAATTCTTGCATAATACCCACAGGGGGTATATAATGCGATGCAGAAGGATACCCATACAGGGTATCGGACAGAGAGGAGACATAATCCGAATGGAAAAAGAACATACTTGTGAATGCTGTAAGAAAAAAGAGCGTTCCGAGAAGGAACGGAAAGATATGATCAATCGCCTGAGCCGCATTGAAGGACAGATCCGCGGCATCAAAGGCATGGTAGAAAAAGACTGTTACTGCCCGAATATCATCACGCAGGTAGCCGCTGCAAACGCAGCACTCAACAGTTTCAATAAAGTATTGCTGGCAAACCATATCCGCACCTGTGTTGCCGATGGCATCCGAAACGGTGAGGATGAAAAAGTGGACGAGCTGGTAACGATGCTACAGAAATTAATGAAATAAGAAATGAATCTCTGATTCATTTCCTACGTACATCGCTTCCGCGTAAGCGGAATTCTCATGCGATGTGCTCATTCGTAAGGAGGCAACTATGAAGCAATATGAAGTGACCGGCATGAGCTGTGCGGCATGCTCCGCCCGCGTGGAAAAAGCCGTCTCCAAAGTGCCGGGTGTGACTTCCTGCTCTGTCAGCCTGCTGACCAACTCCATGGGAGTGGAAGGCACGGCAACCGATCAGGAAATCGTAAATGCAGTTGTCGCAGCCGGATACGGCGCAGCACCCAAAGGCGCAAAAAAAGAACAGACCGCAGCAGAAGAGGAAGAAGCATTAAAAGACCACGAGACACCGAAACTGCGCAAGCGTCTGATCGCATCGGTCATCTTTCTTGTCGTGCTGATGTATTTTTCCATGGGACATATGATGTGGGGCTGGCCGGTACCGGCTGCCATGAAAGACAATCATGTGGCAATGGGAATGTTGCAGATGCTTTTAACCATCATCATCATGGTGATCAACCAGAAGTTCTTTGTGAGCGGTTTTACCAGCCTGCTCCACGGCGCACCAAATATGGATACACTGGTGGCACTCGGCGCCGGAGCATCGTTTGGATACAGTACGTATGCCCTGTTTGCCATGACCGGAGCGCAGGTGCGCGGCGATATGGATGCAGTCATGGGATATATGCATGAATTTTATTTCGAGTCCGCGGCCATGATTCTGACACTCATCACCGTCGGAAAAATGCTTGAATCCCATGCCAAAGGAAAGACGACCGATGCCTTAAAGAGCCTGATGCGGCTGGCACCGAAGACTGCGACCGTAGTGCGGGATGGGAAGGAAGTTATCGTGTCGATCACCGAAGTGCGGCAGGGAGATACCTTTGTCGTGCGTCCTGGCGAAAACATTCCGGTCGATGGGATTGTCCTAGAGGGAAGCAGTGCGGTCAACGAGGCAGCACTCACCGGCGAGAGTATTCCCGTCGATAAACAGAAAGGTTCCTCTGTCAGTGCGGCAACCACGAACCAGTCCGGATTTTTGCGCTGCGAGGCAACCCGTGTGGGCGAGGATACGACGCTTTCCCAGATCATTAAAATGGTATCGGATGCAGCGGCGACCAAAGCCCCAATTGCAAAAATTGCGGATAAAGTATCCGGTGTTTTTGTTCCGACCGTTATCACCATTGCAGTAATCACCATTATGGTATGGCTGCTTGCCGGAAAAGATATCGGATTTGCATTAGCGCGCGGTATTTCCGTGCTCGTCATCAGTTGTCCGTGTGCGCTTGGACTTGCAACCCCGGTAGCGATCATGGTCGGAAATGGGATGGGCGCTAAAAACGGAATCCTGTTCAAAAATGCGGTGGCACTTGAAAATGCTGGAAAAACACAGATCGTAGCACTGGATAAGACGGGAACGATCACAACAGGAGAGCCGCGCGTGACCGATATTTTACCGGCAGAAGGCTATACGAAGCGTGATCTCATGCAGCTTGCTGCAGATCTGGAGAGTTCGAGTGAACATCCGCTGGCCAAAGCAGTTATGGAGCATGCCAAAGCGACGGGGATTTCCCAGACGGCGGTACATGATTTTCAGGCACTTCCGGGAAATGGTCTTTCCGCGGTGCGTGGGGAAGATCTGCTGCTCGGTGGAAGCGTTTCTTACATGAAAGAGAACGTAACTGTAGATTCCACCCTGCTCGATCAGGCCCAAAAGCTGGCAGAAGAGGGAAAAACACCGTTGCTTTTTGCCAAAAATCATACCTGTGCCGGCCTGATTGCCGTAGCAGACACGCTCAAAGAGGACAGCCCCCAGGCGGTGGCCGAATTGCGTGACATGGGAATCCGTGTCATTATGCTGACCGGAGATAACGAGCGCACAGCAAAAGCCATCGGTGCACAGGCAGGTGTGGACGAAGTCATAGCCGGCGTACTGCCGGAAGGCAAAGAGGCAGAGATCCGTAAGCTGAAGGAACAGGGCAAAGTAGCCATGGTCGGAGACGGAATCAACGATGCCCCGGCACTGACACGAGCAGATACCGGAATCGCCATCGGTGCCGGAACCGATGTGGCAATCGATGCGGCATCCGTTGTCCTGGTTAAGAGCCGTCTGCGGGATGTTCCGGCGGCCATCCGCCTAAGCCGGGCAACGCTGCGGAACATCCATGAAAATCTGTTCTGGGCATTCTTTTATAATGTAATAGGGATTCCACTTGCAGCCGGAGTGTGGTATCCTATATTTGGGTGGAAATTAAATCCAATGTTTGGCGCGGCAGCTATGAGCTTATCCAGCTTTTGTGTCGTGACCAACGCATTACGGCTGAACCTGTTTTCCGTACATGGAAAAGCAAATAAAAAGGCTGCACCGGCAGCAGAACCGGTAGAAATAAAAACAAGCGAAAGTGAGGAAAAAGTAATGACAAAGACAATGCATATTGAAGGAATGATGTGTGGACACTGTGAGGCAACGGTAAAGAAAGCACTTGAGGCACTTCCGGAGGTGACATCCGCAGAAGTCAGCCATGAGGCTGGCACTGCCGTTGTGACCGCATCCACGGAAGTGGCAGATGATGTATTAAAGAAAACGGTAGAAGAGAAAGATTACAAGGTTACAGCGATTGATTAAGAATGTTACAGCGGTCCAATGGAACGTGGAGCCGCCTGTTTCCGTCGGAGAAGGGTGGAGTGGAACATGTATTTTTTTAATAAAAAAATAAAAATCCTGCGTGGGTTTGCACTGGTCTGTGTGCTTGCACTGGGATTGTGTTTGACAGGGGGACTGCAAATAGCAGAGGCAAAAACAACAACGTATTATGACGCATCGGCAGGCAGGCTGCACGTCAAAGGAACAAAACTTGTGGACAAAAAGGGGCATGAAGTACAGCTTCGCGGAGTCAGCACACATGGACTGAGCTGGTATCCGCAGTACGTCAATGACAAGTGTTTTGCCAAGCTACATGATAAATGGGGAGCAAATGTCGTGCGCCTAGCCATGTATACCGAAGAGTATAACGGATACTGCAGTGGAGATGCAAAGAACCGCAGTGACTTAAAGAAACTGATTAAAAAGGGAGTCAGACTGGCAAAGAAACATAAAATGTATGTGATCGTGGACTGGCATATCTTAAGCGATGGAAATCCGAATTCCCATAAGAAAGAAGCAAAGGCCTTTTTCAGGGAAATGTCCAGGGAATTTAAGGGTTACAACAATGTGATTTATGAGATCTGCAATGAGCCGAATAACGGTACAAGCTGGAAAGAGATCAAATCCTATGCCAAGAGTGTCATTTCCACCATTCGCAAAAATGACAAAAAGGCGGTGATCGTTGTAGGAACGCCGACCTGGTCACAGGATGTGGATCAGGCGGCAGCAGATCCGATCAAGGGGGACAATATCATGTATGCGCTGCATTTTTATGCAGCCACACACAAAGCAGATCTGCGCAATAAAATGACCGCAGCCATCAACAAAGGGCTTCCGGTATTTGTTACAGAGTATGGAATCTGTGACGCTTCCGGAAATGGAGCGATTGACAAAGAAGAAGCAAACCGCTGGGTACAGACGATGGATGAATATGGCGTCAGCTACATTGCATGGAATCTGTCAAACAAACAGGAATCTTCTTCGATTATTAAAAGGAGTTGTTCAAAAGTCAGCGGTTTTAAGAAAAGCGATTTGAGTGATGAGGGCAAATGGCTGTATTCCATGCTTCGGAAAAAAGCCGGCCTGACAAAGTAGCAGCGATTACATAACACGGGCAGGCACCGGGAAAGGAGGGAATCATGCGGATACGAAAGCGCCGGATGCGATGGGGCAGATCAGAAATTGCCCAAGGAGTTGACCAGTGGATAGGCATCTTTTTGGCAATAGTGATATGTTTTTTCGCTTTGCAGCAGAGCTATGGAGTGCAAAATATGTACGATATCACGCAGGCGGAGCCGGACCATCTTGCGGTACATACGATGGAGCGGCAGCAGGGTTCCTTCCTTGATATCCTCGGACGTTCCGAACTGACACAGTTCGAACAGGCGCGTCTGACCGTCAGTGCACGGATCACGCGGCTGAATGCAGAACGCAACATCATTTTGTGGGCAGGACTTGCAAGCGGATTTGCCGGGAATGCTACCCGGATTTATCTGGCATCCTGCCGTATCGAAAACATATTTGTGCGCAGCCATGCGTGGATCATGGCATACATACACTGGCAGGATGGGGAAAAAGCTTCTGACTCTTTGAAATAAGCGACCATTTTCAAAGAGTTCAGGAGGAAAATTTCATGTTAGAAACAGTCATTATCGTAGTTGTAGTAGCAGTTGTTGTGTTGGCCGCAGGTGTGGCATGGTGGTTCGAGAACGGATCAGCAAGCCATAATGAGGGCGGTCATGCAGCGGATGTGGACAGCAATGAACTGACAAAACTGGAAAAATAAATACATAATGAAAGAGGGAATGTTTCTGTGTGGGAACATTCCTTTTTCTTGTGCGTTTCTTTGTGTTTTGGGGACATATAGAGAAAAAGTAAGCTTGAAAGTCGCGGTGAAAGTTGCCGGAGGGACATATGTAGAAAAAGTGCATTGAAAAATCCCGGGAGAAGTTGGCAAAAGGACATATGTATAAAAAGCGCATGAAAAAGTCCCACAGGACCTGTTTAATGGGACATAAATGAGCACTTTTTTATCATATGTCCTCTATTTAGTTCGTCATGGGACATGGACGGCTATTTTTTTGGCATATGTCCTCTATTCAGTTCGTCATGGGACATAGACAAGAATATTTGCTTTATATGACCTCATATCATTGTAAGCAGTATATAATTTAATTATATGCGTTGAAGGCAGGTGTTGATTTGAATCTTGGTATTGAAAAGGAAACTTTATTTTGGAGTCAAACCCGATGGAACTGTTGTGGGACAGGTTGTGACAGAAGAGTCTTTGTGGGAAGTAAGTCAGAAAGTAAGTAATAAGCAAACATATCCTTGCATAAACTGTACAAACACAGGAATGCAGGGGTATTTTTTTGAAAGCTTATATTGAAGAAAGAGCCGTGGAAATCGCAAACTATATCATTGAACATAAGGCAACTGTGCGGCAGGCTGCCAAATATTACGGGATTTCAAAATCGACCGTTCACAAGGATATCACGGACCGGCTGTGCCAGGTGAATCCGGCACTTGCGGCAGAAACCCGCAAGATTATTGATGTGAATAAATCCGAACGTCATATCCGCGGAGGAATGGCAACAAAGGAAAAATATGCACATTTGCATGCAGTATAGATTTTCTCCTGTCGTGCGTGTTATAATGGGATAACATGCAGGAGGAAAAAACAGTGAATAATATGAAAAAAGAACAGCTCCGCCTTTATGCGGTGACCGACCGCACCTGGCTGGGCAATGAAACATTATATGAGCAGGTAGAGAAAGCACTGGAAGGTGGCGCCACTCTGGTACAGCTGCGTGAGAAGAAACTTCCGGAAGCGGATGTGCAGAAGGAGGCAGAAGAATTGCTGGAACTTTGCCATCGTTACGGGGTGAAACTCATTCTGGATGATGATGTGGAACTGGCGGCAAAAGTCGGCGCGGACGGGGTTCATATTGGACAGTCCGATATGGAACTAGCGCACGCGCGTGAGATTCTCGGGCCGGATAAAATCATTGGTGTGACGGCAAAAACCGTGGAACAGGCGAAAGCCGCAGAAGCGGGAGGCGCTGATTATCTGGGAAGTGGTGCTGTGTTTGGCTCTACAACCAAAAAGGATGCCATTCCGATGAAACATGAACTGCTGGAAGAAATCTGTCACAGCGTAAAGATTCCGGTTGTGGCAATCGGGGGAATTACGGCAGAGAATGTTTTGCAGTTAAAAGGCAGAGGCATCGCGGGTGTCGCAGTTGTCAGCGGCATTTTTGCCTGCGAGGATATTGAGACAGGCACTCGGCATCTTGGAGAACTTGTAGAACAGATCATATAAAGGGAACAAAAGAGGAGTAAAAAAGTAAAATGAAGAATCATCTGCAGATAAAAAAATTGACATTGACGGCACTTTTCACGGCGGTGGCTGTGGTCGGGAGTATGTTTTCTTTCCCGGTATTGGGCTCAAAATGTGCGCCGGTACAGCATCTGGTGAATGTACTGTGCGCGGTAACGGTCGGACCATGGTGGGGACTGGCACAGGCTTTTATGGCGGCATTGATCCGTAATCTGACAGGGCTTGGCAGCCCACTGGCATTTCCGGGAAGTATGTGTGGTGCACTGCTTGCAGGACTGCTTTACCGGTATGGGAAAAAGCTTCCGTTTGCATATGTGGGAGAAGTGTTTGGAACCGGTATCATCGGCGGAATGCTTTCTTATCCGATTGCGTATCTGATTATGGGGAATAAAGCAGCGGCATTGTTTACATTTGTAGTGCCGTTTTTGATCAGTACCTGTGGTGGTACGATCATTGCAATTATCGTGACCATTCCAATGAAAAAGACAGGAATTCTGGACGGTGAAATACAAAGACGGGAGAAACTGTGATGAAATTTTCCGGGAAAAAAGTGGCGGAAATTTATGAGAAAATACAACGGAAACGTCCGATCATCCACTGTATCACAAATGCTGTGACGGTCAACGATTGCGCGAATATCCTTCTGGCGGCAGGCGCGTCACCAACGATGGCACACCATCCCTGTGAGGTGGAGGAGATCACGGCAGGTACAGCAGCACTGATCTGTAATTTCGGAGCCATCTCGGATTATGAGGCGATGGAGACTGCCGGAAAGCGGGCGCATGCGCTGGGACATCCGATTGTGATTGATCCGGTCGGGGTGTCGGGGTCTTCCTATCGGCGCGAAAAATGTCTGGAGTTGATGAAAATAATCCATCCGACCTGTATCCGGGGAAATTATTCGGAAATACAGGCATTGCTGCACAACTGTGGAACGGTTACCGGGGTGGATGCAGCCGAGGATGCGCTGGCGGAAGCAGAAGAAACGGATTTGCCGGAGCTGATGAAGCAGTATGCAAAGGAAAATCAGATGATTCTTGTCGCATCCGGAGAAACTGATCTGATCACGGATGGAAGCTGCGTCTACCGGTGTCATAATGGAAGCCCGATGATGGCAAGGATTACGGGAAGCGGCTGTATGTCCACCGTGATGCTTGGCGCTTTTTTAAGTGCGGAAAATTCGGTGGAGAGTGCAGTGGCATGCTGTGCGTTTACTGGCATTGCAGGAGAACTTGCCGCAAAAGAAACGACCGCACAAAAGAGAGGAACGATGACGTTTCGCAACGGGTTTATTGATGCCGTGTCTTTGATGACACCGGAACAGTTGGAACATGGAACAAATGTGGACTGGTTTTAAAAGTACGAACGCAGAAGAGGATATAAATGGAAAATATAGTATTGAAAGCGTCCGATGGTTACGCGCTGAGTCTGGCGGTATTTGAAAGTGAGCATCCGCGGGGATACATTCAGATCATTCATGGGATGGAGGAGCATAAGGAGCGTTATGAGGCTTTCGCTGAACAGCTGCGGCAGGCGGGATTTACGGTGGTGACATCGGACATGCGGGGGCATGGGGAACATGCTCCAAAGCTGGGGTTCTTTAAAGAAAAAGACGGTGACCGTTATCTGTTGTCGGATCAGGTACAGATTACGGCATATATCAGGGAGCGGTTTCAAACGGAAAAGGTGATGATTTTTGCACATTCCATGGGAACCATCATTGCAAGGAATCTGCTTTGTACCCAGTCACACAGTTACGCAAAGGTGGTACTGAGCGGATTCCCGAATTATCCGGGAACACAGATCATCCGCATAGGATTTTTCCTGACAAATCTGCTCACAAGGGCGCGTGGACCGATGTATCATTCCAAGCTGGTGCAGCAACTGTCAGTGGGAAATTTTAATAAGCAGGTAAAACATGCAAAAACCGAAGCGGACTGGATCTGTTCCGATGAGCAGGTGGTACAGGCATATCTGCAGGATCCGTATTGTGGGCATGGATTCAGCGTCTCCGCTTTTCACGATCTGTATATGCTGACTACAGCCATGCATCAGGTGTCAAATTACCGGGACGTAAATGAGACATTACCGATTCTGATGATCCGCGGCAGCGAAGATCCGTGCACCGGGTATGAAAAAGGTGCAAAAGACAGCGTGGACACGCTGAAACAGGCAGGTTTTTCCAATATTTCCACAATTACCTATCCGCATATGCGCCATGAAATACTGAATGAGAAAGAAAATGAAAAAGTTTACGCGGATGTGATTGCATTTTACGAGAAAACGTGAGGTTGTGACTTGTAAAATCACAGGGGCTTTATTATAATGGTAGAAAAATGGTGTACTTTTGAAAAATGCACCACATAAATGCAAAAATGCATTTTAGAAAACAGGAGGAAACACAATATGGATCAGGAGAAAGTCATCGTCATTGACTTCGGTGGTCAGTACAATCAGCTGGTTGCACGCCGCGTCCGCGAGTGCAATGTGTACTGTGAGATTTATTCTTACCGTACCGACATCGAACAGATCAAGGCAATGAATCCAAAGGGAATTATCCTCACCGGCGGCCCGAACAGCTGCTATGAGGCAGATTCCCCGACATACACGAAAGAATTATTTGAACTTGGCATCCCGGTTCTCGGTCTGTGCTATGGTGCGCAGCTGATGAATCATATCCTTGGTGGAAAAGTAGAAAAGGCACCGGTACGTGAGTACGGAAAAACGGAAGTGTTCGTGGACAAATCTTCTCCGCTTTTTGAGGGAGTGGCAACGGATTCGGCAGAAGGGTCTACCATCTGCTGGATGAGTCATTTTGATTATATTTCCAAGCCGGCACCGGGATTTCAGGTGGTAGCACATACCGCTGACTGTCCGGTAGCGGCAGATGAAAACCCGGAGAAAAAACTTTATGCAATCCAGTTCCATCCGGAAGTGCTGCATACCGTAGAGGGAAGCAAGATGCTTCACAACTTTGTGAGAAATATCTGTGGATGTGCCGGCACCTGGCGCATGGATTCTTTCGTGGAGCATACAATCAAAGAGATCCGTGAAAAAGTCGGTGATGGAAAGGTTCTCCTTGCATTATCCGGAGGTGTGGATTCTTCTGTTGCAGCAGGACTCCTTTCCCGCGCAATTGGAAAACAGCTTACCTGTGTATTCGTCGATCATGGTCTGCTCCGGAAGAACGAAGGAGACGAGGTTGAGGAAGTTTTCGGTCCGAACGGACAGTTTGACCTGAACTTTATCCGTGTCAACGCGCAGGAGCGTTATTATGGAAAACTTGCCGGTGTGACAGAACCGGAGAAAAAACGTAAAATTATCGGAGAGGAATTCATCCGTGTCTTCGAGGAAGAGGCAAAGAAGATCGGAGCCGTGGATTTCCTGGCACAGGGAACCATCTACCCGGATGTGGTAGAGTCCGGACTTGGCGGAGAATCCGCAGTGATCAAGTCCCACCACAACGTCGGCGGTCTCCCGGATTATGTGGATTTCAAGGAAATCATCGAGCCGCTGCGCAACCTCTTCAAAGATGAAGTCCGCAAAGCGGGTCTGGAGCTTGGCATCCCGGAGAAACTTGTCTTCCGTCAGCCATTCCCGGGACCGGGACTTGGTATCCGTATTATCGGTGAGGTAACTGCAGAGAAGGTTCGTATCGTGCAGGATGCCGATTACATTTACCGTGAGGAAGTGGATGCCGCGGTAGAGGAATACCGCAAAGAGCATGGAGAGGCACCGGAGTGGATGCCAAACCAGTATTTTGCCGCGCTCACCAATATGCGAAGCGTGGGTGTCATGGGCGATGAGAGAACGTACGATTACGCGGTTGCACTGCGTGCGGTCAATACGGTCGATTTCATGACAGCGGAAGCTGCCAATATACCGTTCGAGGTGTTACAGAGAGTTATGAGCAGGATTATCAATGAAGTGAAGGGGGTAAACCGCTGCTTCTATGATATTACCAGTAAGCCGCCTGGGACGATTGAGTTTGAATAACGGACTAAAATGCCGAAAGCCTGTATTTATGCGGGTTTCCGGCATTTGTTTTCTCAAATGGCTCTAGTTTGGCTCTATTTGTGGGCGGAGTAATGGGAAAGAGTTTTTACAGATTTTGACTAAAGAAGGAAGGATGTTGATAATTCTGTGGCTAGAAAAAATGCGATTAGATTATATTTAACTGGAACTATAGGACAAATTACGGTAATAGCGATCATAGTTTTCCCTATTGCGTAAGATAGGGATAGTCGTTGATTACACAACGGTAATTGGGATGATAGCAATTGGAATTGGCGGAATTTCTTCGGCAATGTGGGGGAGCATTGTCACAATTCGATATCGAAAAATAAATTTTAAGAGGATTGTAATCGAGTTTGTGAACATAAAGCAACCTATCTTCGGCTACTTGCTTGTTTTTATGTTTTTTGAGTATAGAGTTTTGTTATCTATTAATGGGTGGAATGTTACAAGTAAAGAATTGGTATATTCCGGTTATATTATTTGTAAAAGCAATTTTGTTCGGTGGGATTGAAGAAATAGGTTGGAGATATACGTTTCAACCAATTATTGAGGAACAACATGAGTATGTGTTTTCGACATGTGTGACATTTGTCTGTTGGGGAATATGGCATTTCATTTATTTTTTTATTGAAGGTTCAATGCAATCAATTCATGTAGGTAGCTTTTTACTTGGACTTTTGACAAACTGTTTTATTTTATCTGCATTATACAATAAAACAAGGAGCTTGTGGATATGTGCAATGACACATGCATTGATTAATACATTATCGCAGATTTCTGTTGGTGGAAATCTCTTTGTTTCACTGGTGTGTAAGGTGATTATTATTTGTATTGCCGTTTTTATTTCAGGAGGGATATGTAAAGATAATGAAAAAAGGAGCTAAAACAATGTTGCGGGTATTATTATGGATAGTAGCAGTTATTGTTATTTTAATTTTGATTTGCTTTGTTTATCATAGATATAGACTTAATGCAGAGAAAAAATTGCGAGAGCCATTAGGACAGCTTGTTGATATAAATGGAAATAATATGAGCATATATGTGGAAGGGAGTGGTTCTAGAACGCTGGTATTTTTATCAGGGAGTGGAACCTGTTCCCCTATTCTGGATTTTAAATCCTTATATTCGTTGTTGCGTGATGATTATAGAATTGTTGTCGTTGAAAAATTTGGATATGGGTATAGTGATGTTGTTGATGAAGACAGAAATATACAGACTATATTATCTGAAACGAGATTAGCTTTGAATAAAGCAGGGATTGAAGGACCATATGTTTTATGTCCGCATTCTATGTCTGGAATTGAAGCTTTGTATTGGGCACAGAAGTATCCCGATGAAATTGAAGCAATTATAGGTTTAGATATGGCTGTGCCAGAATATTACGAGAATATGAAAATAAATCTTGCACTAATGAAACTTGGACAATATGCAGCGGATTTAGGAATTACCAGACTACTTCCTACACTTGCGGAAAGTGATGCTATAAAGCATGGAACGTTGACTAATGACGAAAAGAATAGGTATAGAGCAATTTTTTATAACAGAACGGCAACTGTAACAATGATAAATGAAGCGAAGAGTGTTAAGGATAATGCAAGAATTGTAGCTCAAAATGGAGTACCACAGGTTCCTATGCTGCTTTTTATTTCTGATGGTACTGGTGGAACTGGTTTTGATAAAGAAACATGGAGAAGGATACAGGAAAAATACATCTCAGAAGTGGAGTCTGGGAAGTACATAGAATTGGATTGCCCACATTATGTGCATGATTATGAGTATGGAAGAATAAGTGAGGAGATTAAAAGCTTTTTAAGTGATTAATATTTATCAGTCATTTGAAGGGTGATTTTGTGGGATTGTATATTGCAGATGTTTTATTTTTTATGGTACAATATCGTCTAAGGAAAGTACCCATGACAGGGTGGTAGCCTCCCGAGTTTATGATACCGGTTTAACGGAATACATAGGAAGGGAGGTGGCGCCGATGACGGCTTATGAGATCATTTCGATTTTCATTGGGATATTAGCATTGTTGATGTCCTTTGGTAGCTTGATTGTAGTGTTGCTTGCCTTTCTCGATAAGAGAAACAAGCGAAAATAAAAATGCCTATCCTGTCTGATCCACAGGATAGGCGGTGTCCTTAAGGACATTCATTAACCTAAACTCGGAGCATCCACCTTTGGAGTGGGTGCTTTCTGTTTAATTAGATATTATCATCTTATGTCTGATAATTCAAGAGGTTTCACTAATTTGGAAAAATTTTTACAGTAAGCCTGTCAGTCCCTTTCGACACAACCATGTTGTCATCAAGCAGATGCTGCTTGATTTCTTCGATGTTCTCATTAATACGCTGTAAACTGGCGTTATATTCTTCTTCAGAATAATCTTCTTTCGCATTTATCATATTTTCACGAATTTCCAGAGCTTTCATATAGGTACAAAGTTTCTTGTTGATAAGATTGTTCTTAAATGACAGCTTAACAGTTGATGGCTTGAAATTGCCCTCATCATCTTTATCTGCTTCAAATTTCATATCAATCTGATCGTCTAATTTAAACAGCAATGATAATACATCAGAAACTGTTTCTATATCAAAATCCATGAAAATGTTAATACTGATGCCTAATGCATTGGCAATCTTTAAAAGCTGGTCAGGTTTTGGATTTCGGATTCCGTATTCATATTTCTTTATGGTTGCGGAGTTTATGCCGGATAGCTGACCAAGCGTATCTTGCGATATTCCACGCATATTACGAAAATATTTAATCTTTTCTCCAGTAGTCATAAAACAGCTCCTTTATGATTTGTTAGATCTATTCTATCACAATAGGACACATTTGTGTATAAAAAGTTTGATGAATTACTTGACAGACACAAATGTGTACCGTATAATACGGATAAATAAGGACACAAAAGTGTACTAATGTAAAACACGAAAGGAGAATGCAATATGGAGAATACGATGAAGATGTATGTAACAGCAGATGAAGCAGCACAGATTCTTGGAGTATCAAGAGGATATGCTTACAAAATCATTCGTGGTCTTAATAATGAATTAAAAGAAAAAGGCTATCGAGTGATTTCAGGCAAGGTACCTACAAAGTATTTTGAAGAAAAGTTTTATGGTATGGCAGTTGGTTAATGGAGAGGAGATGATGATATGCCGGCTACACGAGATGGTAAAACATGGCGCTGCCAGTTCTATTATGAGGACTGGCAGGGTGTACGCCATAAAAAGAACAAAAGAGGCTTTAAGACAAAGGCAGAAGCAGAGGAGTGGGAGCGTAACTTACGGCAACAGCAGAGAAAAGATTTGGATATTAACTTTGAGAATTTTGTTGAAATCTATTTCGCTGATGTGGAGAACCGGCTTAGAGAAAGCACAATCAAGAATAAAAGATATGTGTTTGATTTGAAAGTTACACCATATTTCAAAAAGAAAAAGATGTGTGAGATTAAGACTTCAGATATCAGGGCTTGGCAGAATGAATTGATTAAGCAGGGGTACGCACCGACTTATCTTAAAAGTATTAATAACCAGTTGGCAGCACTATTCAATTATGCGGTTAGATATTATGACTTGAACGATAATCCATGCAGGAAAGCAGGAAGTATCGGGAAAAGCAAGGCTGATGATATGGAGTTCTGGACAAAACAGGAGTTTAAGCAGTTTCTTCCGTCTATGGATAAGAAACCAGAGGCGAGAATGGCATTTATGCTTTTGTATTGGACAGGAATGCGTATAGGAGAATTGCTAGCACTCACCTATGAAGATATTGATTTGGAAAAAAGAATTATAAGCATTTCTAAATCATATCAGAGATTGGATGGAAAAGATGTAATTACACCACCTAAGACACCAAAGAGCAATCGTAAGATTACTATTCCACCATTTCTGGCAGAAAAGTTAAAAGAATATTGCAGTCATTTATATGGAATTATGCCAAATGAAAGAATGTTCCGATTTACAAAATCTTATATGGAGCATGAGATTGTACGAGGCATAAAGGAAACAGGAGTTAAGAGAATCCGTATTCATGATCTACGTCACAGCCACGCATCACTTCTGGTGGAGCTTGGATTTCAGCCATTGGCAATAGCGGAGCGGCTGGGACATGAAAAGATAGAAACAACATTAAATACTTATTCACATTTATATCCGAATAAGCAGGCAGAACTGGCAGACAGGCTAGAGCTGGAGAATGAGGAGGACAATCTATGAGCGGAGTACACAAACATCCAACAATCAGCTTTCGTGTATCGGACAGAGAGCGGGAAATGATTGAAGCCAAGATACTTGCAAGCGGTATGCAGAAGAAAGATTATTTTGTACGTTCCTGTATTTATAACAGAATATGTGTTGTAGGCAAGAAAGAGGTCATTTACAAGCTTGTAGAGGAATTACAAAATATGCAGACAAATATTTCTGAACTTATAAAGCAACTTGAACAACAGGAGGTAACGCTAACGGCTGATGGTTTGGCAGATATGCGAAATGATTGTATGGATATGTTACAGGCGATTATTTCAATGCTGGATGGAGCAAAGTATCTTTGGCAGGGAACACAGACTGATAAAGAAAAAAGTCCTGACAGCGGCAACTGTTAGGACTTGCGGTAACAAAAGAAAACCTCTGTTACACCTGTAAATACAACTAGAGTATAGCAGAGGTTCTTCTTATGAGCAAATAAAAGATTGGAAAATGGAGGACTTTATGGAGGAACAGAAGACAGAATTAAAGATGATACGGATGTCGGAGGTTGAGTCACAGGAAGTGAAATGGCTGTGGTATCCGTTTATACCATATGGGAAGCTGACAATTATTCAGGGAGATCCGGGTGATGGAAAGACCACATTGGTGTTAAACATAGCAGCAAAGCTGTCAAAGGGAGAAAGTCTCGACAGTGATATGAACGTGCAGGAGCCGGTAAATGTCATTTATCAGACAGCAGAAGATGGACTGGCAGATACAGTAAAGCCGAGGCTTGAAATTGCCAGGGCGGACTGTGAAAAGATACTGGTTATTGATGAAAGTGATAAATCTTTATCTATGGCAGATGAAAGACTGGAAGAGGCACTTGCTAAGACTGGGGCAAAAGTATTGATATTAGACCCGATACAGGCGTATCTCGGTGGTGGTATGGATATGAACCGGGCAAATGAGGCAAGAGATATGACAAAGAAGCTGGGAGCATTAGCAGAGAAATACCAGTGTGCAATTCTTCTTATTGGTCATATGAATAAGGCATCGGGGAATAAAGCAGCATACAGGGGCATGGGTTCCATTGACTTCTTTGCAGTGGCGAGGAGTGTGCTTCTGGTCGGCAGAATAGAGGGAGAACCTAATACAAGAGCAGTTGTTCAGATAAAGAATAATCTTGCGGCATTTGGACATCCAAAGGCATTTATGTTATCAGAAACGGGCTTTCATTGGTTGGGAGATTATGAGATTACAGCAGATGAAGTACTTGGCGGTATTGCACCAAAAGCAAATAAGCTAGAACAGGCAAAGCAAATGCTTCGTGAATTGGCAGAAACAACTAATATGGTGCAGAGTAATGAAATATTTGAAATGGCTGATGAACAGGGAATTTCAAAGAGAACATTGGAAAATGCAAAGAAAGAATTGGGCATCCGAGCAAAGAAAATCAATAACTCGTGGTATTGGGAACTGGATACAGTAAAACAGAGATAGGGTAAGAACGCAACATTGCAGGCTATATAGAAATTGCGGAGATAAACTTTGCAAGGTTGCAAAGCAGATAGACTTTGCAGTGTTGCGGTCTTGAACGAGTTAGGAAAGGAATGGTGGATTGATATGAAAAATGTACAGATTTCAGAAGAACTCTTCGTTGCGATAATGAGATATTTTATGTTGGAACAGGAAGAACTGTTGCCTCAGATAAAACAGGGGCTGGAGAAGAAGCTGGACGCAATGGTGATGAGAGAATTGTATACAAAATATAAGATTGCACTAACGGAAGAAGAAAAGGAAAAGGCTCGAAAGGAATATTTGGATAGACGAGGTGTGCCGGAGAGCTTTCGGTGGTAGTTTTTTCTTAAACATATATAACGGCTGCGTGTCACGCTTCCGTTAGAATCGATAAGGAAAATGTGGTGTGCTTGACACAGTGGAGGCTTGTGTACATTGACTGCCGCAGGCAGAAAAGCTCCCGGCAGGGCGCAAAACCTGACTTGTCAGGTTGCATTTTTGATGGCGTAGCTGTCAAAAGTGCTTTTGCGTTACTTTCGACGAAAGTAACAAAGCCAGAGCGAGGAAACCTCGCTCTATGCCGATAACCGGCGCTAATATGACAGATAAAAGAAAGGGGAAGATTGCCTATGGAGAGAACGATAAGTGCAATGATCGGAACAGGTTCTGTGAACCATAATACCAGAGCATTTACAGCTAAGAATGTAGATAAAAACAGAAGTGCTGATAATGTGGAATTCTGCCAGGAAGATATTAAGCAGGTTTATCATAAATTGTTTGATGAAGCACGGGAACGATATAATGCAAAACAGAAACGAAAAGATCGCATGATTGATAATTACTTTGAAAAAATTAGGAGGGGTAAGCAGGAAAAGTTATTTCATGAAGTGATATTTCAGATTGGAAATAAAGATGATATGAATGCCAAAAGTGAAGATGGATTGTTGGCAAAAAGGATTTTAACGGAATTTATGGATGAGTTCCAAGATAGAAATCCGAACTTATATGTATTCTCGGCACATTTGCATATGGATGAAGAAACACCGCATCTGCACATTGATTTTGTACCATATATTACAGGAAGTAAGCGAGGACTTGATACAAGGGTATCATTAAAATCTGCACTAGCGGCAGAAGGCTTCACCGGTGGCACTAGAGGTGCTACCGAATTAAATCAATGGATTGCATCAGAGAAGAAGAAACTTGCGACAGTCATGGAGCGATATGGTGTGGAATGGCTGCAAAAGGGTACACATGAGAAACATTTGTCGGTGCTTGAATTTGAAAAGAAAGAGCGGGCAAGGGAAGTAGCTGAATTGGATAGCCAGAAGCGGGAAATATCTTCGGTGGTTGCACAGCTTGGAGAAGAGGTTTCTGTAAAGAAACAGGAATTGCAGAATGTCACTATTGAAAAGGAACTGGCTGAGGAAGCTACACAGAAGGCAAATGAAGAGAGAACTATAGCACAACAGGAGAAGGAAGTACTGCTTGCAGGTAATCAGAATTTGAGGATGGAGAATACAAGGCTTGAAAGCCACAAGGACAGACTTCGCATGGAAAATCATGATTTGAAGCAAAAGCAGTTACAGTTGCAGACAGATAATGAAGAACTGGAACAACGGCATGAAGATTTACAATATACGAATAGTAAATTGGAGAATGTGAATGACCAGTTATCTGCTGACAATCACACTCTAGAGCAAAGGAATGATGCGTTGCAATTGGATAATCAGGCATTAAGACAGAAATACAATGATTTGCAACAGAATAATTTTCAACTTGAAAAGCAACAGAATGAGCTTAAGAGCCATATAGAGCAGATAGTGCAGTCGGAGCAGTTATTACAGCGTGATGTAAGAAAGTATGATGAAGCACCGGAGTGGCAGTTGCCGGAATCGGGAGCATTTGCAAGTGCTAAGTCATTTCGGGATAAGGTGGTTATACCATTTGTGAATAAGCTTAAAACACTGATAGAGAATCTGACAATCCAGTGTGTAAGGCTAAAAGAGGAAGTCTTGCAATTGCGAAAAGAAAAGAAGAGATTGTCAGAGGATGTGGAGTTTTACAAGGGCAAGATTAAGGATATGAGTGATAGGACAGAGCTGTTGCAGGAAAAGGCTGATGATCTGGAGCGTGTGAAGAGATATGCCGGTGCAGAGCAGATTGATACGATTATTCGTAAGGTAAAGGAACAGGAGCGTACAGAGCAGCAGATAAGGCGGTATGACAGGTCTTATGGGACAAGATAATGGGAAGGATGGATTTGATGAGATGAAAGATAATCGAACGGATAATATCGTGGAATATGCTTATAACATGGATAACGGCTATGTTGAGGTGTGGTTTACAGATGGAAATATGTTACGGATAAAGTGCGAAGAAGTGGAGGGTGCTCTGAGGACAACAGAGCAGTCTCTGGCGAAGCTGCATAAGCTGTTGGGCAATAAGCCAATAGAGTATGTGGAAATGGTTTTGTCAGGGGAGCTGCAGGCATATTGTGATATTGAGGATGATATGGTTAAGGGAATGTTTGGGACGATTGTGCAAGGGTATCTGAAGAAGGGGTATAACCGGGCAACTGCGGAGATATTTACGAGGGAGTATGAAAACTGAAAGTACAATACTAATATACTGGATATATGAACAAGAGGATTGACATATTTTGTGGAAAAATGGACGGTTATGTGGTAATATGTAGGTGAAAAAATAAAATGCAAGATATTCTTGCAGAACTGGCAGGAGTGTAGTTACATTGATTTTGTGTAAATATCCCTCCTGTAGAGTTATCTGTTATTGGATTATTACAATTATTTTAATAAGAAATTGTTATGAATAAAGTATCAGGAAGATTGATGGTATTTTTTGACGAATATAAGAAGGAAGGTTATATATAAATAAGGTTACATTTGGTGTAGAATCTAAAGAGTGTAAGGTTTATGATTTTGTTTTGAAAAATTTATATCAATTACAAGCAAGTCTGGTGGTAACAATTGATGTAAAAGAAGCTGGTTGGAATGCTAAAAGTTTTTTGAAATTTCAGTAGAAGCAGTTGAAAAATTAACAAACGATTTTGGTACAGGAGGAAAGATTATTGTGGAAGATACTAATCGAGAAAAAGTAGTTCTAACAGTAGTTTTGACTTTTACAGAAGGTATTGTTGGATACATATTATATAAGAACAATATATTTAATACAGAAAGTTTTTGGATACTTTTTCTATCATATGTTACGCCTATGGGTTTTTTGTGTTTTTTAAATTACTGGATATTATCACCTGTGTTTATCCGAATTGGATTAATAATTTGGAGTTGGTCAGGACATTATAGACGTGTTTCAAAGCAGTTTAATAGGATTGCAATACAATGTGTAATATGGTTGAAAAATATCAAAATGCATTGGGGGGTAATTGATACCGCAGAAGAGTGTCAGAATGCAAATACATGTGAAGGCTTGTTGGCAATGAAAAAAACAAAATTAGATCAGAGGTATAAAGTTGTTTATGAAGAAGCGTTAATGGGTGTATTAAATAATGTTACTAATCAAGGGCTTGCTAGTAAATCTTTGAAACATGAAACCGTAGTTTGCACCTCTATGATATTATATATTTTTTCCTTAGAAAGAAAGACAAATGGAAAGATGCTAGCGTTTGAAGAAAAATTTAATAATATTGCTAGTATTCTATGGGATGTAAGGTGTAATAATGGATGGGGAGTTTATATTGAGAAAACAGATGAAGCAGACTGTAGTATAGCAAATACATTTTGGGTATTTAGAGCGTTAAATGAGTATACAGTTTCTAAAAGTGAAGACTACAGAATTATGTTAAGGCGAATTTATGAAAACTCTAGTAATTCATTATTTGGTTATATTTCTGGCGATGTTCCGAGGTTATGTACAACGGCTATGTCAGTAGTAATATATTACAGTTTAGAAGAACAATCTCGAACTATGGTAAATGAAGTGTATAATGTCAAAATTGCTGTGGAATATGTATATAAGATGTTTTGTTATAAAGGTTTAGAATGTGAATTGGAAGTTTTACGTGGATTGGAAACGAAAAGTCAAGGTGTAAAAAAAGCACCATGGACACATATAACAATACAGTTTGTAACAGAAGCATTGGTGGGGGCATATAAAAACGGAGATTTAAACTTGATAAAAATGAATTATTTTATTAGGTGTTTAAAAAAGATATGTAAGAAAAGGTTAGTGTATGTAAATGGAAATAATCAGCAGTGCTATTATATGCCTAAGGATATGGAAATAAATGGTAAAGGAATATACATGTTTCCAACGGCATATATGGCATGGGCATTGAGTGCATTTGATTTTTAATAGGAGGAAATTCATATGGGAAAAGCGAATGAGTATTTACATAATATTCTACAAATTTCAAGAGTGCAAGAAGCTGAAAAGTATGCAGGCAGAGATGTGTTGTTGTTTTCAGATAAAGCAAGTTTTACATTTAGAAGTGATAATTTAGTAGAAACTAACGGTTTAGGAGCAAAGTGGGATAAAAAAATACGAGATTTAATTCGTGTTATTAAGGTAGAGAATGCGATTGAGATTAAGTATGAAAAAACTAATATACTAACACCGCTTATGTTCGCAGAAAGTTCAAGTGATATACCATGGCATTTGAATACTCAGGGAATATTATTTACAAAAGTGTCTCAGAAAACGATAGAATGGATAAAGAGTGAAATAAAGGCTAACAGATATGGGAAACATGAATTCGATAAGTTTTGGTTGCCATTTTGTAAAAATATAGATGAAGTTAAGGAAGGGGACGTGTTATGTATTTTTAATAGGAGAGTTGCGGGGTGGGATGGTTCGCATGAAAGACCTGTTATAGAGTTATTAGGTGCAGGAGGTCATTTACCAACAATATGGGATCCTCAAAAAGAATGTTTTAAAGAATTAGAATTCAAAGAAAATATTCAGAAAGAATTTACAGAAGAATTAGGGGGGACGGTTGACAAAGAGGATATTGTTATATTTGGTGGCTATCAAAATGATGTAACACATGAGTTAGTGGTATTATGTGGAATAGAAATTAAAGAGGCGGAATTAATGTCCTTACAAAAATATGCTATTCAGAATATTGACGAAGATACAGAAGGAATATATTTGGGAACATTTCCAGAAACAATAGAATATTATCGAAAAAATCCAGCACCTTTTGCCGGTGGAGAAAAGGCTGCTCCATATAATTTCCCTAATCGAAAGGAACTGATGGAGCGTGCAATTAAGTATTCTAAATTAGGTGATTAGTGATATTGTAATAACACCATGTTGACAGAACGGATAAGTCAAAAATGGTAGTATTAATGGCTCTATTATGGCTCTAAAAGATTTGGTTGGGACAAAAGTGAGAGTGAATTTTGAATAATATGGATAATACATGATTAAAAAATAATGAAAATGCAGTCAGTTCAAGTTATCTGCCCAAGAGTTTGAGTAAAAAAAATGGAGCTCGGAAATCCAGCATTTATGCGGGTTTCCGGGCTCTTTGTATGTGGAATGAGTACAGTTTGAGTACAAAATTAGTGTTCTACTAAAATTCGTGATAATTCTCTGGATAATTTTAATTTTAAATCATCATTATTTTCATATAATACAATTCTGTTTTGCTGGATGTCAAAAGGTGCATCCTGTATAGATTTACTCACTAAAATTGTAGGTTTACCTAAAGTATGTGCAATACCAAGTTCATAAAAAACATTTGGATTTTTTCCATCGATATTAGCGATAACAATTCTTGATTTAACAATATATTTTATTATGTTGGCAAGAATATCTTCATGAGAAAATTCTTCATCACCACGATAAAGGTTTAAGCCACATTCAGAACAAATATTTTTAATTGATAAATAGACATTAACGGATTCATTGCTAAATGGTGTTAATAAAAAAACCATTTTTTTATCAATGGATGCATCTTTTTCGGATAGACCAAATCGTTTTATAAAGCTGGAGTTTTGAATAGGACCATTATCATATTCTTTTTTTTGGGCAGATAAAGGAAGATGATTAATATTCTCCCAGTCGTCAGTGCTGTTTATAAGTTTCTTTTGTAATTGTGTGATTTCCTTTTCGAGATGTTCTCTCATCATATCATATTCTTTTAATTCTAATTCTGTTTTGTAATGTTCTATTTTTTTATCAGATATAGAATCTTTGAAATATTTCATTAAGCTAAGTAGGACTGTTATAAGAGATATGACCACCGCCATTATTGTAATTACTTCAGTGTACTCACTATTTGTGTTTTTTTGTAATAAAATTGTAATGAGAAAGGCTAAAAAAAGTAGTGAGATGATAACTTCAAAAAAGCCATTATTTTTAAAGTTTTTGTTCATTGTGTTATCCTCCATAGATTGATACAGATATTATATATGATCCAAGTGCTAATACATATGAAATTAAGCAGTAAACGACCATTTCTATTTGGGCAATGTGGTCTCTTTTGGTACTTTGAAATATAGAAATTGAAGATTTGGAGAAACCAAAAATAAATATTGCAAGAACAATTTCTACAGAAAACATACCGAAACCAACACTAATATTGTCCGGGGACAAACATGTGTAAGAACTCATGTATCCTAAAGCAAGAATAATAATATCCATAGGAAGTTCGATAACTGTGGATATAAAATCAACTATATCAGGTGGGGATTTTTTGAATATTTTCAAGCCAAAAGCGCAAAGGACTAAAACTGTTGGCATGATAATATTTAAATTGTTTATTGTAAAAATATTTTCGACAAGGTTTTTCATTTTAGTCCCTCTGTGAAAATGGAGAAATTAGTGGTAACGTAATACGTTGCAATTCTAATTCTACTTTTCCTTTCGTTTCTGCAATTTCATCGATAGCTGCTTGAGTAGCCTCGTTTGGATTTTCTCCGGCAGACTTCAAAGCACTATGGTAGATGAAATTCATTTTTTCCCATTTTAACAGGTCATTCAATACTTTGTAGCTTTTGATAGTTAATAGAATATCCTGCAAGGATAATGTGTGTGCTTTCCTTCTATTGGTATATCCCAATTCCAGATAAGAGGAAAGGATAGGATTGAATTGAATAGATACTGTTTCTTCTTTCAATAGCTTATCTTCCCCACGTTTGCCACTGAGCTGTAGGATGCCGGAATTACAAAGCACCATAAGCACGCCCATGAGATCACCGACTGTTTCCAGACGGAGCCCGGCAGTGTCACTGCCGTTCAGTGCGTTATAACCAACACCGAGCGCAGCTGCAATCTTCTCTAATTGAGGAGGTTGCGGCTGCATTTTGTTTGTTTCATATTTTCGGATGGAAACAGGATGGATACCGGTTAACTCAGCTAATTTATCCTGTGTGATACCGATTTGTTTTCTGCAATACTTAATCTTTTCTCCTATGGTCATTTTCATCACCCTTCCTGTATCGAGATGGCTACATTATACCATGATTAAAAAATTTTTTCTATAAGCATTTTAAAACAAGAGAATTTCTGCAAACAATAGGCATGCCCAAAGCACAGCAAGCGGATATATGCTGCTATGTGATACTGGCTATGGCAGGAATAAAGCCAGATATGTCATGGAGTGAAGCAACAAATGAATGGATTCGTATTCATGATATTATTAAACAGTTTGTTAATACATTCTATGGCATGAGTTATGCGGAAAATAGTAGAGAAACATTTAGAAAGCAGGCTTTGCATAGATTTCGTACCGCAGCTTTGATAGAGGATAATGGAAAAGCAACCAACAGTCCGAACTATCGCTATAGATTGACAGAAGAAACAATTAAAATACTGAGAACGATGGAAACACCAGCGTGGAAGGAATCTATAAAACGGTTCCTTTGTTACCATGAAAAGTTAATCGATTTGTATGCTTCCAAAAAGAAGATGACAATGATGCCGGTAAATATAAATGGCGAAAGCTTTAAATTTTCAGCAGGTAAGCACAATGAGCTGCAAAAAGCTATTATAGAGGAATCTGCACCGAGATTTGCTCCAAATTCTGAATATCTATATGTTGGAGATACAATAGAAAAAGATTTGGTAAAGAATGTAGAAAAACTGAAAGGGTTGGGCTTTGAAATTACACTACATGATAAGATGCCGGACGTTGTGCTGTACCGGGAAGATAAGGACTGGATTTATTTTGTAGAATCGGTAACATCGGTCGCTCCGATGGATCCGAAACGTATATTAGAAATCACAGAGATGACGAAAGATGTAACAGCAAGAAAAATATTTGTAACAGCATTTCTGGATTTCAAGACGTATAAGAAATTTGCTGAATAACTCGCATGGGAAACAGAAGTTTGGATCGCTGAAATGCCGGAGCATATGATACATCTGAATGGTGATAGATTTATGGGACCGAGATAATGAAAAACACAGGAGCAAAAACAACATGAAAACAACAAATATACATCATGAATATGTTGCTAGAATATAAAAACATATGAATTAGAAGCTAAATTGTGTGTGGGATAATTAGCTGGTTTGAATGTTGTAGAATAAAAAGGGATTTGAGGTATTACGTTTGTTTAGTAGCAATGTAAACGTAAAGGATAATTAGAGTCAAGAGTTAAATGTAAAAGTTGTAGCTTATATATGATTTTAAGAAGGAGAAGAATTTCTAAAAAGAACGGAATTTCTTCTCCTTTTTGTCAAAATAAAAGAAATAATTGTGTGACAAAAATGTTTTTCTGATGTGCTCAAATTTCGGGCTTTCAATTTTTAACCTTGACATTTTCTTGAAGCGAATATATAATCTTAAATGTGGAAGATTATCAGGTGGAGGTGATAAGATGAAGTTTAATTTCGATTGGAATTATGTGGCCGCAGGTGCACCGTATATTACTATAAGTGAGTTGGCACTTGGATTTAATGCCCCATCTATCTCATTGCTTGGAAATCCGGAAGAGGTTATCATAGGATTTGATGATCAGACGATGACTATTGGAGTTAAGAAATATGATGGCAATGAAAATGTAAAATCATATAAATTTTACAGTAGAATGAAAAATGGATGGGTAAGGATTGGTTGTAAAGAATTTATAAAATATCTTTCCTCATTGACAGGATTAAAATTTAGTCCAGCAATTCGGTATATTGCCAAATATGATGAGCAAGAAGAAATTTTATATATTTCTGTGACGGATATACTCCAAAGTCAAAAAGATGAGGAGGTGGCTGAAGATAATTGAAAATAGTTTAAGGATTCATAAACAAAAAGCACATTAATAGCTACGGCAATAGCTAAAATGCGCTTCTGTTAATGTGCTATACACACCTAATACAAACAAAGTATAGCACATTTATGACAAATTTCAAGCGAAAATTTTTTGAAAGGAAATTTGTATGCAAGAGAAATTAAATAAAAAGTTCCCGGAAAATAAGGGAGAGAGGATGTGCTATATGAAAAAACATGTATCAGATTATTTAAATAAAGGTGTAAAGGGACATTTTAATTATGACTTTGTAGATGTAATCGTAAATGATGACAACTTATTATTTATTGATCCGATGTTAATTGAAACATCAGAAGACCAATGGAGTAAGGAAGCAAAGTTAACAATTCAGTCGTTTTTTGATTCTTTTTTTGAAGCATATAGTGAAAAGAATGATTTGAGAAAATTTGATTTGCTATCTCATGCTGGAGAACAAAATGGAACACGACTGGGTTATGGTAGAGGAGATAATGGAAAAGGCAATACGGTCAAAGGATTGCTTGACATTTTTACACCTTTAGAAAATCTCATACAGGAAATATCCACTATGAGAAAGGCTGAAGATTTACCTCTTTTGATTCCTGATTTTGCAGAAGATGGGATGTCGGATTTGCTGACTAATATTTTACATGATTTATTAAATACATTTACATTACAGCAGATGAGAAAATATGATGTGCAAAGTAATGGAGATGTATGTTTCTGGAGTTGGGATAGAGAGCATTCTTGTTGGATACAATCAAAAAAACCAGCATTTTACATTGGAAATCAAGAGTTACTGCTTGTTCCGAAGCAAGTTGTTAGGAAAAACTATTTGTTTAGTACGAATCAATATTTTAACAGAATTATATTAGAACGTATAAGAGAAGATGGTGGTTATATGGATGGAGACAAGCCTATTCCTAAAAAAGAAGTTGTAAAAGCAAAGCGTTTTTCGGGAGAACATTGGCAATATGCTGAGTCTGTTTCATATACTAAAAGCAACAACGATGCTTTAGATGAGTACCATAAAAAGTTACCAATGTTTTATTTTGAAAATGGAAATTCAATGACAGATGATGAATTAGATGAGTTGATTTATGGATATCCAGTCTCAAAAACGGCATAATATAGAACTTTATGGCAACAAATTGGCAACAGAAAATCAGTGAGCCAAAATAATGTATGCAACAGAAATAAAATAACGGCAAAAAAGATATAAGACTTAAACAAATATATTTAATAATATCTTTGGACTTGCCGAGTTTGAATAATTTTCAAAAGCTCGCAAAGCTTAGTAAAATGGGCATTTGCGAGCTTGTTTTTTGCCTTGTGGTACTAAAATGGTACTAAGAAGAGCTACTTGCTTTTTGGTGTGCTGTTGAAAAAAGTGTAAGTGCATTTGTTGTGTAGAACAAAGCGTCTATCAGTGTTTTTTCTACACCAGTAAAATTTAAAGCTTTTAAAACAAGAGTAATAGCGACTAGAAAATAGTAGTTTAGTAGATGGTATTGTTTAAATATTCTTTTATATTCAGTAGAATTTTTATTTACAAATGGACGGATTACTATTTTCAATAATCCAGTTGGTATATGTTTACTAATTACAATTGAAAAGAATACTAGTATATATAAGTATGTACTCTCAGTAACCCAATCATTAGTAAGAAAACTGTAGTTACAAAGAAGTTCATCGTAAGCGCCTAGTTTCAGGGTGGATTTAAAATCATCACAAAATTTGCCATAATTATAGATGATAGATGCCAGCATTT
>OIYF01000161.1_pt1 | contig 31241 bp, 21 predicted proteins | sample 1587971 | NCBI WGS metagenome assembly OIYF01 (sample SAMN03283248) | human gut metagenome | biome: human-associated habitat; material: feces | host: Homo sapiens | place: Peru | collected 2012 | reverse complement strand
TAGATAGCCTCATCCTGCGCATTATAATCGTTATCTGCCGTAATATTGAGGCGGGAGATGCTGATTTTCAGATTCTGCAGATTGCGCACGTCCAGATGCACCCACGCCTTCTCCCCAGGTTGCAATACCTGCGGCATGTCCTGCACCTGGAACATCGGTTCGGTGAGTCGCTTCTGCGCATTTCTCAGTTCGTTCATTCTCGACCATCCCCCCCAGCGGCTCAGCGCATAGTTGATATAGTTGAGCTTATCCTGCGGTTTGGCATCGGTAGCACCTTCCATGAAGCGGAAATGCTCCACGGCAAGTTCGCCTGCCTCCGGAATATCCTGATAAACCTGGATGAGCGAGTCGATGGTATTCAGATACTTCGACTTCTTCACCTCTCTCACGTCGTCCTGGCGGTATTTCTCGATGAGCTTATAGGCACAGAGACAAGCCGCACCCCGATTGCCCACCTTATTATAATAGGTGTACAGCTGCAGATACGCCTCCTTGCTGTCTGCCTCGAATCCGATGAGATGCAGCAGATCGTTGTTGAAGGAACTGCCATCCACACCCTTCAGAGTCAATGGCACATACTCAGTGGAAGTATGCTTGGCAAGAAGTTCAGGCTGTTCCAAGGCCTTCTTGAAGAACTCCTGGCTTTTCTTTTCGTTCATATCACAGTACACCTTGCCCAGCACGGCATATCTCACCGCCTTCAATGCCGGGTCTTTCACCTTCAGCACCTCTGCTTCCATCCGCTTCACGTTAGGCGTCAGCGAGTCAGCCGAAATCTCATTCCAGAGTGTCATCTGTCTTGTCTCAGCCGCCAGCAGCTGCCCGTAATCTTTGGCAGCCGAAGCCTTGGCGATGATTTTCTTCATCACCGCGATTTCGCTCTTAGGCTGGTCCTTCTGAGCATTGATTTCAGCTTGCTTCCACAAGTTGTCGTATGTCTGAGCCGCTACCTGCATCGTAGCAAAGAGGGCTATCAGAAGTGATAAAATGTTTCTTTTCATAAGCCAACTGTATAAAATGTTAATAGAATGATGATAATCATCAAACTTTTCATTGCAAAAATACAAAAAAAAACTGTTTTCTAACCCCGAAACTTAAACTTTTTACTATCTTTGCACCAAAATAGTATATTTTACCAAGAAATAACATTAAAAAAACAATGGCAGAAAAAAAGTATGGTCATTTTGATGACGCCAATCGCGAATACGTGATTACTGACCCAAAGACCCCATGGCCTTGGATCAATTATTTGGGTAACGAGGATTTCTTCTCGCTCATCTCAAACACAGCAGGTGGTTATTCCTTCTACAAGGATGCCAAGTTCCGTCGCATCACCCGTTATCGCTACAATGGTGTGCCGATGGATAACGGCGGTCGCTATTTCTATATCAAAGATGGCGATACCGTATGGAACCCGGGATGGAAACCTTGCAAGACACCGCTCGACAGCTACGAGTGCCGCCACGGCATGAACTATACCCGCATCACGGGCAGCAAGAACGGCGTAGAGGCGAGTGTACTCTTCTTCGTACCGCTCCATACATGGGCTGAGGTGCAGAAGATGACGCTGAAGAACCAGACTGAGGAGGTGAAGACCCTCAAGGTATTCTCCTTTGCAGAGTGGTGTCTCTGGAATGCTGCTACCGACATGGAGAACTTCCAGCGCAACTTCTCTACGGGCGAAGTAGAGGTAGAAGGCTCTACCATCTATCACAAGACCGAATATCGTGAGCGCCGCAACCACTATGCTTTCTATACAGTGAATACCGAGATTCAGGGCTACGATACCGACCGCGAGAGCTTCATCGGACTCTACAACGAGTTTTCCGAGCCTGAGGCTGTGATGGAAGGCAAGCCACGCAACAGCTTTGCCCACGGCTGGAGCCCTATCGCATCTCATTATATCGAGGTTACCCTGCAGCCAGGCGAGAGCCGCGACCTCATCTTCCTGCTGGGATATGTGGAGAACGAGCAGGACAAGAAGTTCAGCGCCAAGAAGGTAATCAACAAGGAGAAGGCTCATCAGCTTATCGCCAAGTTTGATACCACCGAAAAGGTGGATGCTGCCTTCGCAGAACTCAACCAGTACTGGGATAACCTGCTGAACATCTTCACCGTGAAGAGCGGCAACGACAAGTTAGACCGCATGGTGAACATCTGGAACCAGTATCAGTGCATGATTACCTTCTGCATGTCGCGCTCAGCAAGTTTCTTCGAGAGCGGCATCGGTCGAGGCATGGGCTTCCGCGATTCCAACCAGGACCTCGTAGGTTTCGTTCATCAGATACCTACCCGTGCCCGCCAGCGCATCATTGACATCGCCAGCACCCAGTTCCCTGACGGTGGCTGCTACCACCAGTATCAGCCGCTCACCAAACGCGGCAACAACGATATCGGTGGCGGTTTCAACGACGACCCTTGCTGGCTCATCTTCGGTACCGTAGCCTATATCAAGGAGACGGGCGACTTCTCTATCCTCGCTGAGCAGGTGCCTTTCGACAACCAGCCAGGCACAGAAGTAAGCCTCTTCGAGCACCTCAAGATTTCGATGAACCATGTTATCAACAACCTGGGTCCACACAAGTTGCCACTCATCGGAAGAGCCGACTGGAACGACTGTCTGAACCTGAACTGCTTCTCCTGGGACCCTAACGAGAGTTTCCAGACCACCGAAAACAAGGGCGAAGGAAGCAAGGCAGAGAGTCTGATGATAGCCGGTCTGTTCGTGGTTACCGGCAAGGATTATGTGGCTCTGTGCAAGCAGCTTGCCAAGGAAGCTATGGAAAGCAAGGAGGGCGAAATAGCCGGTCTTGCAGAGGAAGATTATTTGACAGAAGCCGAGCGCATGCAGCAGGCTGTAGATGAGATGAACGAGGCTGTGAAGCAGCATGGATGGGATGGTGAATGGTTCCTCCGCGCTTACGATTTCTTCGGCAACAAGATTGGTAGTGATGAGAACGAGGAAGGCAAAATCTTCATCGAGAGCCAGGGCTGGTGTACGATGGCTGGTATCGGTCTGGAAGAAGGACTTTGTGATAAAGCACTGGATAGCAGTAAGAAACGACTGGAATGCGAGCACGGACTGGTGCTGAACAACCCAGCCTACACTACCTATCATGTAGAAATGGGTGAGATTTCTTCTTATCCTGAAGGCTACAAGGAGAACGCCGGTATCTTCTGCCACAACAATCCTTGGGTCATCATCGGAGAGACTGTAGCCGGCCGAGGCAACGATGCCTGGAGCCATTATACCAAGATTCTGCCTAGCTATGTAGAGGAAAAATATCAGACACTTCACAAGGTAGAACCATACGTAAACTGCCAGATGGTAGCCGGTAAGGATGCAGCCAAACCGGGCGAAGGAAAGAACTCCTGGCTCACCGGTACAGCGGCATGGATGTGGTATACAGTATCAGAATTCATCCTCGGCATCAAGCCAGATTATGAAGGTTTGCTCATCGATCCTTGTCTCCCAAGCACCGCTAAGGAGTATGAGGTAACCCGCAAGTTCCGTGGTGGCGAATACCATATCACAGTAAAGAATCCTAGCGGAAACCAGAAGGGCGTGAAGCAGATTACAGTGGATGGCACTCCTATCTCAGGCACCATCATTCCTTGCGCTGAAGGCAAGCATGAAGTAGTGGTTGAGATGTAAATCAGCCAGATCTCATCAAGTTACGATTTGAAAGTTCAATGTAACGAAACTCCATTTCATACCCATGCCCCCTGTTTTAGGGGGTATGGGTGTCACAATAAACACTTGACGCCCTATTTTAGGGCGTCAAGTGTTTTATTTATCTGATAATCTGATACTTAACTTTTAACATAAGCACATATTTAACAGTATCAAGAGTAAGATTCTAAGCTTGCTCAGTTCCTCAGTTCCTCAGTTTTTTCCTAGGGGGTATATAGCCCTTATAGTTCAAAGTTGTTTTAAATTGTTATATATTATATATTATTATATATATAAATATATATATAATAAACTTCTAAATAAAGGAAAAAGTGAAGGGTCAGAGAAAAACTGAGGAACTGAGGAACTGAGGAACTGAGTCATTGCAGTAAAAACATCACAACCATCATAAACACCTGATTTACTGCTTAACTCTATACTTTAAGAGAACAAAGCTATGAGTTGCTACCCGTAAAACTATGAGTTGTCACCCGCAAAACTATGAGTAAGGAAGTTTAACTACTTTCAATCTGAAAGCATAGTTCAAACATTTCCTTATCACACCCCCAAATTTGGCAGTATCAGAGAAAAGTTGTATCTTTGCACGGAATTCCATCCATACCTTCCAACTCCTTCCATACCGCTCCTTCCATGCCATCCCCACAACTCCTTCCGCCCAGCTTCAGCACGCGTCTCTCCATCCGAAGTATTAAAAGGAAAAAGATAAAAAAGGTATGGCTTTTCGAGTTATTTTTTGTACTTTTGCAGCCGATAACGCATATTGCGAACAAAACAGGATTCTTTAAAGAACAGAAAGGAAATAACAATGAAGAAAATATTATACTTTGTGGCAGCCCTGACTGCTACATCCTTTATCACTACGACGGGTACCAGCTGCAAGTTTGCACCCGACCAGCATGACGGCGACACGGTAGCTGCCAGCGAGTTTTACCCGATAGATACCTCTGCGGCTCATGCCAAGAAGATGGCGAAGATTGCTGCCATCAAGAACGGAAAAGACAGTGTAGGCATCTATTATGTGGGCAGCAATTCTACCAAAGACCTCATCGAGCTCGTATCCTATCCTTCACGCCGCGACACGATGATGTACAGCAAGACCCGACACATAAAGGTGAAGGGCAATGCCGACATCAACCACGTGGTTCGTGTAGACTTCTATCTGCATAACGGCAAGGATTCGCTGGTGAAGTATGTTGAAGAGGTGGTGCTTTAGCCAATAACTCCCAAAATCAGCACAAAAAAGGCTAGCATGCACGAAACGCACACTAGCCTTTTTCGTATTTTATCTAACCTGAATTTCAAATCGCTTAATAGCCTATAAACTAAGCCTATAAACTATAAACTATAAACTATCAACTAATCATAAAATCCCGGCTGCTTATACTCAATGCCCAGTTCATCATCTACTGTTGCGATGACACCCTGAATCTGACCCATGGCAAACATACGGCCGAGGAGAGTGTAACCGGCATTGTGACCATGATTGCTCTCATCGAATACGCCACCTGGCTCATCAGTGAAGGTCATACCGTGGTCTACTCGCATTGGCAATCGACGGCCGGAATTGCACTTACCTTCCTGCTCAGCCTTCTCGAAGATGCGGCAAAGTTCAATGAGATGGCCGCGACCACCCAAGTGAGAAGCCTCTGTAAAGTTGCCGTTAGGGAAGATGTAGCAAGAGCGCAGATGAACAAAATGAGTGCGGTCAGCAAACTGCTTAGCCATTGCCACACAGTCGTTGTGCTCGCCGGCAGAGAATGAACCTGCACAGAAAGTCAGACCATTGTGCTTGTTTGGCACAGCATCGAGCATCCACTGGATATCCTCGGCACGACCGATGATTCTTGGCAAACCGAATACAGGATAAGGAGGATCGTCTGGGTGAACACACATGTTGATGTCGTACTCATCGCAGATAGGCATGATAGCCTCCAGCCAGTACTTCATGTTCTCCTGCAACTTCTTCTTGTCGATGCCATCATAAAGCTTCAACAGGTCGCGGAACTTCTGGACAGGAGCAGAATCGCCCTCGCTGAAGTTACCCGATACGAAGCCCTGGGTCTTGATGATGATGTTCTCTACCAAGGCATGATCCTGCTCTGGTGTAGAAGTCTTCTTGATTTCATCAGCCTCAGCCACCAGGTCTCTGCCCCACTTGTGCTCCTTAGAGAACTCTGCCCAGTCCTCGCGGGCGCCTTCACGCTGCAGGATATAGATGTCGAAGTAGGCAAACTCGCCCCAGTTCATATAGAGGTTGTTGGCTCCGTTAGGATTCTCATGTGCCAAATCGGTACGTGCCCAGTCCAATACAGGCATGAAGTTGTAGCAGATGCATTTGATGCCTTCCTCGCCCAGGTTGCGGAGACTCTCCTTGTAAACCTCAATCTGATGATCACGGTCAGGACCACCATATTTCAGGGTTTCAACCACAGGCAAAGACTCTACCACGCTCCATTTCATACCATAAGACTCGATGTACTCCTTGAGTTCATGAATCTTCTCGCGTGTCCAAACCTCGCCCAGAGGAACATCGTGCAATGCGGTAACAATGCCCTCAACACCAATCTGCTTCAACTGTGCAAGTGTAATCTTATCTTTCTTGCCAAACCAGCGCCATGTTCTTTCCATATATATTATATAATGTATAAGTTTAAAAATGAATTATCTTGCAGAAACATATTTATGCAATGTCTGTCTTACGGCACCCTTGCCGGCGAAGAGTTCCTTCACCATGCCCTCAATCTGCTCGCCGAAGCCAGCCTCGTAGAGATCGAGTCCGAATACATCCTTGCGAGAATAGAGGTTCTTCAGGCAAGAATAGTCCTGATCAGCCTTGCCTACCTCCAGAGGAGCCACGATGGCCTGCAGTTCTGCCAACAATGGGTCGGAAGATGGCTCGAATGGCTTCAGGTTATCATCCAATGCCTTGAGATAACGGGCATAACCTGCCAATACCAAAGGAATCAACACGAGATTGCTCTTGTCGAGACCGCGGCCGATATACTTCTTGATAGTCTCACCGAAACGGATAGAGAGTTTCTGGCTGGTATCGGTAGCGATACGCTGAGGAGCATCTGGCATGAACGGGTTAGGCAGACGCTTGTTGATAACAGTGCCGATAAACTCGTATGGGTTCAATACACCTGGATCTGTTACTACTGGCATCGCCTCGATATAACCTATCTTCTGGATGAAGGCACGAAGGTCCTCATCAGCCATCTCGGCAGAAATCAAGGTATAGTCGAGCATGCAACCATAGATTGACATTGCTGTATGGAGAGGGTTCAGACAGGTGGTTACCTTCATGGTCTCAACCTCATCTACAGTCTTGCGGGATGTATAGAGCGCACCGCCCAACTCCAATGGTGGGCGACCGTTGGTATAAGTATCCTCGCAAACGAGATACTGCACTTCCTCGGCATTTACGAAAGGAGCGGTGAAAGTATGCTTCTCGGTGATAATCGTATTGTTATCCTCGAAACCATCCTCAGCGAGCATCGCCTGTACCTTCTCGTGTGGACGAGGAGTAATCTTATCAATCATAGACCAAGGATAGGTAATCTTGCTGCTGTCATTGATATAATCTACGAAACCAGCCTCTACGATACCATCCTGTGCCCAACGCTCAGCATAAGCCTTTACGCCAGCCTTAACATGGTCGCCATTGTGAGAACAGTTGTCGGTAGACTGAAGAGTAAGCGGCAACTTGCCTGCCTTATAACGCTCATAGAGAAGAGCGGTAAGCTTACCCATAGCAAATACTGCATCAAGACCACGTGCCAAATCGGCATCATTGAAAGAATATCCCTTCTCTGTGATGGTGAAAGTTACCATCTGCAGACTTGGAGCCTGGAAAATCTGGACCAGACGCGCCCAGTCCTCACCAAACTGCTTATCCGCCTTGAGGCTTTCTGTGATAGAAGCGATGACCTTCTTCTCGATGGTTCCGTTGCTCTGGAGGCTGACGAGAAGAGAGAGATTATTGTAAGGGCGATAAGCCTTGTCGATAATTTCGTAGTCGAAGCTTTCAGCAACAATAACACCACGATCGTACTTGCCGGTGTTAAGTGCATCGTTAAGAATAGCAGCAGGGAACGCACGGAAGATGTTGCCTGCGCCAAAGTGAACCCAAGTAGGCTCGTCGTGAGTCTTCTTAGCTACGGCTGCGATGTCATACTTAGGAAGCTCATAACCCTTAGCTTCCCATTCTGCAGCATTAAAGCTGTCAGAAAGAATTTCGTTCAGTTTCATGATTATACGTTTTTTTGATTGTTCCATGTATGCGCCTATCTTTCCGAATAGGCGTGGCAAAAGTACAAAGAAAAATCGAAAACCGCTCATTTTTAGAGAACTAATTTCAAAAATTGAACGATTAACAAATACTTTTGAACAATATGGTAAGACCAGGAAAAGAAAATGTTACGATTCCTCCAGCGATTTGATCTGCTTCTTCGGCGTTACGCCGAGACCTTTCAAGCTTTCCACCCTGCGCATCACGTTGCCACTTCCATCGTAAAGCTGCTTTCTTGCCTTGTCGAAGGTGCCCGAAAGGCGGGTTATCAGATCACCCACACTCATAAAGGTATCTTCGAAGCCAGCCACCTTATCATACAGGTCAGCAGCCGTCTTCACGATTTTCTCCACATTCTTGTTCTGCCGGTCGTACTGCCAGAGATTATACGCAAGCTGGAGTGCCATGAGCAGATTGCTTGGTGAAATGATGATAATCTTCTTCTGATAAGCATAACGGCTGAGATCAGGCTGCTGCTTCATGGCTGCGATATAGCTGGTCTCGTTAGGGATGAACATCAGTACGAAACCGATGGCATCATCCACCAGTTTGGAATAGTCTTTGGCTGCCAGTTCATCGATGTGCTTTCGTACGCTCAGCGCATGTGCCTTCATCAGGCGTTCCTGTTCAGCCTCATCTTCAGCTGCCAGAGCATCGGAATAGGCGGTAAGCGAAACCTTGGAATCGATGACCACACTTCTGCCTTCCGGGAATCTGACGATGACATCCGGACGATAGTTCTTTCCCTCTTCATCTTTCGTATTCTCCTGAATGAAGAATTCCTCATCTTTACGAAGTCCGCTGTTCTCCAGGATGGTTTCCAGCACCATCTCGCCCCAGTCGCCCTGCATCTTGCTGTCGCCCTTCAATGCCTTGGTCAGGTTGGCAGCATCGGAGCCAATCTTCTCGGTCTGCTCCTTCAGGTTCAGTACAGCCTGCTGCTGTTCCTGCTGGAAGAGTTTCATCGTTGCCTCGAAGGTGTTCTGCAGTTCCTTCTTGTTCACCTCGTTCTGGGTTTTGCTCTCCTCTACCGATTTCTTGAAATCAGCAAACTGTTCCTTGATAGGTTTCAGGAGTTCATCCATCTGCAGACGGTTGTTTTCCTGCAGAGCCGACTGCTTGGCAGCCAACTGCTCAGCCGCCACCTTCTGCTGTTCTATCGTCATTCGCTGCATTTCCTGCTTCAGGCTCTCGAGCTTCTGTGCCCACTGCTGGTCGCTTTCCGCCCTGAGTTTCGCCGCATACAGCCGCTCGTTCTCCATTTGAGATTTCATTGATTGAACCTCAGAAGCATGATGCAGTTTTATCTGTTCGATGTTAGCCGCCAGCACCTGAGCCTTCGCTACGAGCTGGGTTTTCTCCTCTCCCGCACTTTTTGCTTCCATCAGTTTCCCCACGAAGAATCCGATGGCAAGCCCTATGATGATTCCAATTACTATTTCCATTTATCCTTGTTTTGAATGATTCTGTAAATCTGCAAAAATTATGATTTGCAAAAGTAATCATTTCAAGACATAACACCAAACATCATGGGGGATTCTTGTAGATATTTAACTCTTCTGCATTTTACTATGCAAACAAAAAGAGCGCACCACTCTTGGCATGCTCTTTTCTTTAAATCATCTTTTAAATATACATTATCGGTTGGCAGTAGGCCACTGATAAGTATCAGTGCAATGGATATCAGCACTCTGGTCGGCAATCATCAACTTGAAGTCGCCTTCCTCCAATCTCCATTTGCCATTCCAACCTACGAAGGCCAAATCGTCTGCCTTCAATTCAAATATCATGGTCTTGGTCTCACCAGGCTGAAGTTCCACCTTGTCGAAGGCACGGAGACGACGGCCATCAGGCACCATACTAGCGATGAGATCGCTACTGAACAGGAGAACACTCTCCTTGCCTGCCACCTTTCCCGTATTCTTCACATCCACGCTCACCTTGATGATGTCGCCGTGGCGGAAATCAGACTGAGAAACCTTCAGGTTGCTATATTTATAAGAGGTATAACTCAAACCATATCCGAAGCCCCACTGCTGGGTAATCTTCGCATTGTAGTCGTAAGCACCTTCCATCGTACCCACCTCCTCACTCTTCTTGAAGTCATAGTTGGCGAGCGAATTGATTTCCTTAGGATAGGTGTAAGGCATCTTGCCACTGAAGTTTGACTTGCCCGATACCAGGTTTACCAAGGCATCGCCGCCCATGTTGCCAGGGATAAGGATGTCGATGATGCCCTGTGCCAATGGTTCGATGTCAGCGATGAGACGAGGACGACCTTCATTCAGCACCAAGATGACAGGCTTGCCTGTCTGAGCCAAAGCCTTGACCAGATTACGCTGGTTCTTTGAGAGCCAAAGGTCGGTCAGGTTGCCCGGAGTCTCTGTATAGGAGTTCTCACCAATGCAAGCCACGATGACGTCGGCATCCTTTGCTGCAGCCACTGCTCCCAGAATCTGAGGTTCGTTCTCCTCCCAGTATTTTCCCTTCTCATTATAGGTAACACCCTGGTTCAAGATAACATTCTCCTTGCCATACTCATTACAGAATGCCTCATAGATGGTATTGTACTTGCCGGCAAACTCATCGGCACGATGTCCCTGCCAGGTATAGCTCCATCCACCGTCCAGACAACGCATCTGATTGGCATTAGGACCCGTAAGGAGAATCTTCTTGCCATGCTGCAAAGGAAGGATATTACCCTCGTTCTTCAGGAGCACCATACTCTCGGTAGCTCCCTCTAAGGCGAGCTTGGCAAACTCCTCGCCACCAAACTTAGGATAATTCTTCAGTTTCTGGGTTGGGTTCTTGAAGAGGTCGAGACGGTACTTCATGCGAAGCACACGGCGACAGGCATCATCGATGCGACTCATCGGAATCTTACCTTCCTTCACCAGTTCTACAAGATAGCCACAAGCATCGCAAGAATAAGGTTCCATAATCATGTCGATACCGGCATTGATGGCAATGCGGAGCGCATCCTTCTTGTCCTTTGCCACCATCTCACGAGTATAGAGATTGTTGATGTCTGCCCAGTCGGTGATGAGCACACCATCCCATCCAGTCTCTTCCTTCAGCCATCCTGTCAGGATGTCCTTGTTGGCATGCATCGGCATACCATTGACGGAAGCGGAATTCACCATCACGGTTAAGGCTCCAGCCTGCAGACCCGCCAGGAAAGGAGCGAAGTGCTTCTCTCGCAAGTCGGCAGGAGAGATATAGGCTGGCGTACGGTCTTTACCGGTCCAAGGCACACCATAGCCCATGAAGTGCTTCATTGAAGTGGCAATGTGATACTGGTCGATGTTGTTTGGGTCCTCGCCCTGGAAACCATAGACCATCGCCTTGCCCATCTCTGAACTGAGGTAGCAATCTTCGCCAAAGTTCTCCCAGATACGAGGCCAACGGGCATCACGACCGAGATCAACGGTAGGACTGTAAGTCCAAGGCACGCTCACTGCACGAGTCTCATAAGCGGTAGCCTCAGCCGAACGGCGAGCTATCTCACGATTGAAGGTGGCAGCCACATTGATGTTCTGAGGGAAGAGGGTTCCGCCCTGTGTATAAGTAGAACCGTGGTTCTGATCGAGACCGAAGACACAAGGAATGCCGATGCGCTTCATCGAGATCTTCTGAATCTGAGAGATATACTTCTCCCACTGCTTGGCGGTAGGAGCACATGTGTTAGGAGCATTCAGGATAGAGCCAATCTTATAGCGGGAAAGGATAGAATCGGTCTTGTGCTCGTCGATATAGAACACACCGTTCTTGTCGTTGGCACCAAAGAGGTCGGTCACCAATTCCATCATCTGACCTATCTTTTCCTCCAAGGTGAGTTTCTTCAGGGTTTGTTCTACCTGAGCCTCAATCTTAGGGTCGCTCTTGATGACCGGAACATTGGCACTGGCTGTATAAGCCAATGCCAATAATGAAATAGATAATAAAATTTTCTTCATAAACAGTAAAGGTTTGACGCTTTATGATAAAAGCGGAAATCTTTCTAATATTTTATTCAATAGTTACTTTATCTACATAATAGCCATGTCCCACACAGATGAACCCATCCTCTGCAGCCATCTTGTCGAGTGCATCCTGGGTCAACTCAAACTTCACGACATTGCCCTCACCAAACTCGTATGGAGAAGTCAAGTCGGTCCACCAGCCGGTGGCAAGCTTGATCTGATGGTAAGCATCGTCATCCTTCATCGAGCAGTAAACTCGGAGGGTCTGCCCCTCCTTCCACTTAGCTACCTGGTCCTTAGTGATGAGGTTGAAGCTCTTGTTAGGGTTATCTTTTCCCAAGTCCCAAGATACATAGTGATGACCTTCCCAGAGGGTATTCTCCATAGATGGACGTGGCTCTGTAGTTACCTTGATGGTACCGCCAGAGAACTGGTTGCCCTCACCATCTACCAAAGTGATATCATAGTCACCATTCTCCAAACCTGTAGGAGTTGTGAGCTTCAAGGCTGTGCCCTCTTCGAGAACCTCGAAGGCTACTTTCTGGCCACCTACCATTACTTTAGTAACTGTACCGAGATTCTTGCAATTATGGATAGTGGTCTCAGCACCTGGAGCTACCCAAAGCTCGCTGGCATTGGTACCCAAAGCTGGGTCATCGGCAGCAGGAGTCACGGTAACGTTCAAGGTGCGGGATGTGCTCTTGCCCTTGGTGGTGGTTGCCACAATCTTCAGTTCATGATTACCTACAGGCAAAGTCTGGTCGATGGTGGTACCTTCGGCAATCTGAGTGCCATCGAGCAACCATGTCACAGTGGTGTAGTGAACAGGAGTCACCTTGATTTCCAACTTATAATTAGTCTTGCGGTCTATCTTGGAATCAGCCAAGTCGGTGTTCAAGATACGTGGATCGTCATCTTCGCTGACAGTGAAGTATGGTTCATCGTCAGAAGAGCAAGAAGACAAGGTAGATGTACCAGCCAGTGCGAAACCCACGGCTAAGAGCATCATCATAGCCTTCAAGACTTTTCCCTTATATTGTTTCATTGTCTTATTCATAATTAATTATTCTATTCTATTGTCCTATAAGACTTAACATTTAACACTTAACATTAAACACTACTTGCTATATCCCTTTCCGAATGGAGGATTGAAGTCTGGCTGAAGGTTTACATCAGCCTTGTCCCACCAGAGGCGCTTGTGCCAATCGTCTGTACCACCCATGCGGTCGATGGCAGCCTTGTAGTTGGCATTGTTGTACTGAGCTTCCAACTCAGGATACTGCAAGCGGACAGGCATTGACCAGTTAGAATCCGTATAAGTGAAACCAATCTTGCTCAAGAGATCACGATTCAAGATGGCAGGATAGTCAGAGCGGCGCATATTAGCCCAACCCTCAGAAGGGTTCATCATGTGGAGAATCCAAGCCTGGGTGTTGATGGTCTCCTTAGGATTGTCACCCAACGGATTGCTGGCAATGAACGCATCTATCTCTTCCTTGGAAATCTTGTTGGATGTAAGATAGTAGTTGTTGAGCAACTCCATGCTGGCACGAACACCAGCCTCGTAGTGACTCTCAGCATCACCACCACCTACATTCCAACCCTTGGTTGCAGCCTCAGCCTTGAGGAACTCTACCTCAGCATAGCTCATCAAGTCGCCAGGACAAGAAGGCATCTCGAAGTCGATGTTCAGGCAAGGACGACCAGCTCGGGCTATATAATCAGAGTTGGCATAAGTGTTCGCGTCTATCTCTGCATACTTCTTCAAAGTAGGAAGATCATCCACCGTAGCTGGATTCATCCAGTCTGTGTACCAGGCTGCACCAGGGTTGCAAGGCTCCTCACCGAGGTTCTTGCTCTGGAAGTAAGCCAGGAAATCATCGGTCAAGTCGATGTTCTGCTCCTTATCTGGCTTCACCTGACTACGCTTGATATTGTAGTAGTGACGGCAGATGCGATAGAGACGAGGGTCGTTGGTATTCTGCAACTGATAGAACAAGGTAGAGCATACCATGGTAGGCGATGTGGCATCCTGACCATAGAGAGTCTCGCTCAATGCATTGGCACGGAAATCGTAATCGTTGGCTCCATCATAATAGGTAAATGGAGCATCAGCATACTTGATATAAGCATCATCTGCTGCACTGGCGATGGCACCGGCAGCCACAGCCTTCTCAAACTCCTCCTTTGCCTTCTGTGGATTAACATCGGAAATGCGCATGGCATAGCGCATACGGAGTGCATTGGCATACTTCTTCCACTTAGCTACATCACCACCCATGCTGGTGACATCACCAGAAATGTGGTCGGTACCTGTGCCAAGCTGCTTCTCGCAAGCGTCAAGTTCATCGAAGAACCAGCTGTAGAGTTCCTCTACGGTATCATACTTAGGGGCGGAGATACCTGAGATATAACCCAGACCTGCCTCCGAACAAGGCACGTCACCATAGGTATCTGCCAAAACTGCCGTGAGATAGACACGATGGATACGAAGTGCCGCATTCAAATTTGCCTTGTCAGCAGAATTGTGGATGGCATCCACAAGGTTCTTGATACTGATTTCATAATAGCGGTCCCAAACTTTACGGGATATATCATCTTCTCTGAAATTAGAACCAGCGTAATTGGTTACATTCCAACCACCAGCGAAATACTGTGGAAAACCAGTTATATAGTTACGGTAGGTATCCATCAGACTGAAGTCACCGTAAGTCTGCAACAAAGCTGTTGTCAACTGTGCGTTAGGGTCGAGCTCGCTCACCTTGGTCTTGTCGGTATTGATGTTGCTCAAGGTATCATCAGAGCAAGAAGTCATCGCAGTGCCGGTTGCCATCAGGGCGAAAGCCATCATCAGGCTGCTCTTACCTATATATTTCTTGATTATATTGTTCATTTTCTTACCTTATTATATATTAGAACTCTTCTAAAGAAATTGATTCATTTTTTCGAGACTAGAACTTCACGTTCACGTTCAAACCATAACTCTTGCGAGATGGCAGGGAACCATATTCCAGACCGAGACCTGAGGTGTTGTAGCTGGAGTCTGGGTCGATGTTAGGAATGTTCTTCCAAACAATGAATGGGTTACGAGCCACGAAGGATACGGTCAAGCCCTTGACATACTTGCCCAGGATGCTCTCTGGGAAGGTATAGCCGAAAGTAATCTCACGACACTTCACGTAAGAGTTGTCGTAAACGAAGGCACTCTGCACGCCATTTGCCACATGCTTCCAGTAATCTTCAGGGTTCACGGCGATGTCGTTCTTGCGATAAGTACCGTCGCCATTGTCGATGACACCATCTACGACAAATCCCTTGCATTTACCAGCTTCACGCCATGCGGCAAGGTCCATACCCGAAGCCTTGCGGGCCTCCTCAGAAGTGTACCACTCCTCACGGCCTGCCAATGTTCCCTTTGCCTTACCTGTCTCGTATGCAGAACGCATGGACATAGAGTAGATGTCGGCACCTACCTTCACATCGAAGGATGCAGAGAGGCGGAAGTTCTTGTAGCTGAAGGTTGAGTAGAAACCACCTGTCCAGTCCCAAGTAGAGTTGCCGATGGTCTTGATTTCCTGGTCAACCTTTGGAAGACCAGTAGCTGCATCGACAACCACCTGTCCCTTGTCGTTGTAGAGGAAGTCGTGTCCACGGATAGCTCCATAGTTCTCACCTACCTTGGCACCTACAGAAACACCGCACCAGTATGCCTTCGCCAACTCGAAGTAGTCCATGCCATCGGTGAGCGACTTCACCTTGTTGGTATTCTTCGAGAAGTTGACACCCAAGTCCCAAGCGAAGTCCTTGATCTGCAAGGCACGGGCATTGAGGGCAATCTCGACACCCTGGTTCTGAATCTCACCGGCATTGATGAGGCGGTAAGCATAGCCAGAGGTGGTGGTTGAAGCCAAACTCAAAATCTGGTTCTTGGAGTTCTGGTTGTAATAGGTGGCATCCAAGCCCAAGCGTCCGTTGAAGAACTTCATCTCCAAACCAACCTCGTAAGAACCTGTCATAGTAGGCTTCAAGTCCTTGTTTGGCTGGGTTGAGTTGGCTATCATACCGATGGTATAACCTGAGTAGCTGTACTTACCCGTAGTGTAGTTGAGTGCCAACTGGTATGGATCAGTATCGCTACCTACCTTTGCCCAAGATGCGCGAATCTTACCATAATTGATGAACTTCTTGTTCTTGATAAACTCTGAGAAAACCAAGCTACCAGATACAGAAGGATATACGTATGTATTGTTATTTGTAGGGAGCGTAGACGACTTATCGCCACGGATGGTTCCCTCCAAATAGTATGTATGCTTGTAGCCGAGGCTTGCGCTGGCATAGAGAGAGCTGATCTGTTTCTTGTACATGCTCTCACGAGTATTCTGTTCCTGATAGTTCATGATATTCTGGATGCCATTCATCTGCTGGTTGAGACCGATGTTGGTAGTGGTCTTGTTGTTCACCTTGAAGATGTTACCACCAGCGGTAGCGTTGACATCGAAGTCGCCCCATGAGTTGTTGTAGAGGGCGAGTATCTCGGCATTAAGTGTACGGTTGTTGAAGATTTGGTCGGTAAGTTTTCCGGCAGGAGTTCCTGGAGTTGTCTTGGCGATGAAGTCCTCGAAGTTCATGCTGTTGATGTCGGTACCGATAGTACCCTGCAACTTGAAGTGCTTGTTGATGTTCCAGATTGCCTTACCCGTAAAACGGAACACGTCCTTATCGGATGTATTGCTGTTCTTATAGAGATCCCAGTATGGGTTCTTGTTATACTGATCGTTACCATTCCAGTTGGAGTAGTTGCCGTCGGCATCCTCATAGTGCTTCAACCAAGCCTGGTCGTAGGTACCCGCCAGGGTCATGAGGTTCTTACCCACGTTGCTCTGAGAGTCACCAAGGGCAGGACGGTTCTTTACCTTCTCACGAGTATAGTTGGCGGTGAAGTCGAAGTCAACAGGACCTGCAGAGGTATTCACACGGAGGTTGAAGTTGTCACGACTCATATTGGTATTTGGTAAGATATCCTTGTTGCGCATATCCGTAACAGAGAAACGCATACCCGTCTTACCGGAATTTACTGAGAGGATGGCAGAATTCTGAGTGGTGAAACCTGTACGGAAGAAACCAGAAGCATTGTTAGGATGCATCATGAATGGACGTTCCTCGCCATCGAAATATTTGAACATGAAGTCATCGGCCTTAGGTCCCCAACTGGCATTGGTACCAGAGGTACTGGATGTAGGAAGCTCGCCATTGTAGCCAGCACCATATACCTCCTGGATGTCGTCCCATTTAGCCAACTGGGTATCGATAGTATAAGAACCATTGTACTCCACGGAAATTCTATCCTTCTCCGCCTTCTTGGTCGTAATCAAGATAACACCATGAGAGGCACGGCTACCATAGAGGGCAGAGGCAGCAGGACCTTTCAATACGGTCATCGTCTCGATGTCGTCAGGGTTGATGGCAGAGATACCATCACCGAGGTCATAACCACCACCTTCGCCAGCACTGCCAAAGTTTGTATTATCCAAAGGCACACCATCCACCACGTAGAGAGGCTGGTTATTGCCTGCCATTTCTGTATTACCACGAAGAAGCACGCGGGTAGAACCAGAAGCACCGCCAGCGGTGTTCTGCACAACGAGACCAGCCACCTTACCTGAAAGAGAGTTGATGACGTTGGTTTCCTTCGCCTTGGTAAGTTCCTCACCTTTAACCTCCTCCAAGCCATAGCCCAAAGCCTTGCGGTCGCGCTTGATACCGAGGGCGGTAACAACGACCTCATTCAAGGCCTTACCATCCTCTTGCATCTGTATTTTCATGCCATTAGCAGCTTTCACGGTCATCGTCTTGTAACCGATGTAGCTCACTTCGAGCGTTGCTCCAGGCTTGCAGTTCAACGTAAAGTTACCATCTATATCGGTAACGGCACCGTTGGTTGTACCAGCCACCTTCACGCTAGCGCCAATCAAGGTTTCGCCAGTGGCATCCACCACTGTACCCTTGATGCCTTGGTTCTGCTGAACGCTCATCGCTGCATTGTTCATCTGGGCAGCGAGAATGGCAGAAGCAGGCATCCACATCAAACCTGCACCGAGCAGGCCGAGAAACATAGTTTTCTTTCTCATAATTGATATTTTGTTTTTAATTTAACATTATTCTTTCCCAAAGATTCCTTCGAGAATCCAAGGAGCATTCACCTTCATACTCTTGAAACGGTCGAAGATGCCATACTTCTCAGAGCCGTTACCGAAGTGGTTGTTGTCCCAAACGAAAGTAGAGAAGCCTCGTTTGCGAGCCTCCGTAGTCAAGAACTTACAGTAGTAGGTCATGTTTTCATGCACTTTCTCTGAGTTTGACTTATAGTGATCGGTTACTCCCCACTCTCCTATTACGATACCCAGTCCTTTGTTGCTCCAGGTATTCACCACCTTGTCGAAGAAATCCGTCATCGTCTTTTCGTTTTCAGCAGGTATCTTGCCAGCATCCTTGTAGGCATCACCCCAGTAATCGTAGGTGCAATCGCCGGCGTAGCTCCATGGCTGATAGTAGTGAAATTCCACACTCATATAGTTGTTGCCATTGCCTTCGGCATCCTTCGGAATGATGAAATCTCCATTCTCGATGCCAAACCAAGGGTTACAAACGTAAGTCTGTAAGATGAGGTGGCGCTTGGCATTGTTGCCGCCTGTGGCACGAACCACATCCACGAATATCTGATTGTAAGCATTCTGCACTTCGAGATTCTCGGCAGTAGGCTTGCCCCAGTTGTCCCTGACGTGAACCTCATTGGTACCGGCGAAAGCCAAGCGACTGTCATAATTGGCAAACTCAGAGGCGATATTCATCCAGAGGAGCGCAAGCTTCTGGCAGTTTTCTTCCTTATATTGATAGGTAGGACGACCTTCGAGCCATTTTTCATGCTGCACATTGATGATAACCTTCAAATCGTTGTCAAGGCACCAGCCCACCACCTCCTTGATGCGAGCAATCCAAGCCTTGTCGATGCTCATCGCCTGAGCGTTGGTAATGTGGCACTGCCAACGGATTGGAATACGGATGGCATTGAAACCTGCCTTCTTCACGGCTTGTATCATCTTCTTGGTAACAACGGGATTGCCCCAGGCTGTCTCAGCATGGATAGAACCATCAGGGTTGCCAATCTGCATCGACTCACCATCCTGTCCAGGAGCTGAACACTCGAATTCATTGCCAAGATTCCACCCCACAACATCTTTATTCCATTGCTGGGCAGTAGGTATGGATTCGCCTACACCTTCAGAACTGCCGGATGAGGGCAACGTACTTGCTTCGCATGAGAAACATGTGAAGACGCCTATTAAAAAGAGGCTAATTTTCAAAAAGTTCCTTTTCATTTTTATGTTTATATTGTTATTGTTTCGTTTTTTAAATAACTGTTTAACTTACGTAACAGAATCTGGTTGCAAAGATAAAGAAAAGGAACTTTCAGAGGGTTAGATAACAAACAAAAAAAGGTTTCAATTCAGACATATCGTCTAAACAGAAACCTTTTCTTTGAATTTAAAACTCTAATTTACAGATACTTACTTGGAGAAACCCCAAAGTGCTTTTTAAATACAGTACTAAAGTACTTCACATTTACAAAACCGGCTTTCACAGATACATCCAGCACACTATCCCCCTGTTTCAGGAAGATTGCAGCCTGCTCCAGACGTATCAAACGCATAAAATCCTGCGGACTTTGACCCGTAAGAGTCTTCAGCCTACCATAGAAAAGCGTTCTGCTCATCGCCATCTCTCTACAGAGTCGGTCAATATTAAAGTCTGTGTCGCTCAGATGAATCAACACCAAACGGGTAGCTTTATCTACAAAAGCCTGGTCTTGCGGATCCAGAACAGCTTCTGCCACTTTTTCGAATGTCTGGCCTTGCTTATTCAAGACAGTATCATCCTTTTTCTCTTCAGAAGCTCCAGTAGGTTCCAAGTGTTCATAGGAAGAATCAGAACCCACAATCTGCTCGGAAGAAGCAGACTCAGAAGCAATCTCTCCTCTAACAAGAGCAAGGCTTCTGTCCATATAATACTGACTCAACCGGCGACGATTCTTCAAAATACTGGCAACCTTACTCGCAAGAATAGCAGTATCGAATGGCTTGGCTATATAGTCATCAGCACCAAGTCCGAGTCCCTCTATCATAAAGTCACGACCAGCCTTAGCAGTCAGCAGGATAACAGGCAGCCATGATGTTTCCTTATTTTCCTTGATGCTGCGACAGAGCTCATCTCCGTGCATTCCCGGCATCATGACATCTGAAACAACGATATCACATATCCCGCCCTCTTTCAAATATTTCAAGGCAGCCTCTGCACTCTCCACATCAACTACTTGATAAGAATCACCAAAAGTCATTCTGATATATTTGCGAAGATCTTCATTGTCATCGACAAAAAGAAGTGTATCCGTTGAAACATCAGCATCCTGCTGAACCGCAGAAGACACAGTCTGGCAAGTTTCATCATGCTTATCTTCAGCTAAAGAAGATTCAGTTGTAATATTTTTCTTTTCTTCTACAAGCCGGACAGAAGAATCTGTTACATTACCTAATGGCATCTTTACACAGAAAGTAGTACCCTTTCCTTCCTCACTTACGAAACTAAGCTTTCCTCCTAATTTCTCTACAAGCTTCCGTGTAAGCATCAGTCCTAATCCACTTCCCATTTCCTGAGAATTTATCGCATTAGAAGCCCTGAAGAAGGTCTTGAAGATACTCTTAATTTCGGCCTTTGGAATACCTATACCTGTATCACAAACATGAATCATAGCCATCTTACCTTCAACAGAAGCCGACAACGTAACCTTTCCACCTTGAGGTGTATATTTGATAGCATTCGAGAGAAGATTTTCCAATATCAGATCCATCATTTTGACATCAGAATGAATCTGTTGCTGCGGACACGTTTCAATACACAGTTGAATATGCTTCTCCTGAGCTGCCAATACAAACTTTTCCAACTGCACACGTAAAAGCATCGGCAATTCTATATCTTGCAGGCGAACCTGTTCGGCAGACTGCTCTACCTTTTGGAAGTCAAGCAATTCTGTAACCATCTTCAATAGTTTGTTGCCGTTGCGATGCGCCATATCCAAGAATCCACGGCTTTTCTCACTCAAGCTGGAATCATTAGCCAGATTATCAAGAGGAGCCAACACGAGACTCAAAGGAGTACGTATGTTATGGGCAGTATTAACGAAGAAATTGATTTTCTCATCATAATACTTTCGCTGTAAGCGCTCTTTGTAATACTGCCAGACAAAATATAAGATGGCAGCAAAAATACAGAGATAGATAATCCATGCCCACCAGGTATTCCACCAAGGTTGGGCTATATGAATTTCCAAAGTTGTTTCTCCCAATTCTCTACCATTACTTCTGCAGATAGCCTTTACATGAAGCACATAGCTGCCCGAAGGCAAATTTACAAATCGTGCCAACTGATTAGAAGATGGTTTACTCCAATTACGGTCGTATCCTTCCAAATAATATTGATATTGAATATCATACTGGTATTGATAATTGATACTCTCGAAAGAAACAACCAGCGTATTCTCATTATGGCTAAGTTTCAATTTGCCTTCCTTCAACATTTCAAAGAGACATTCATTCCAGTAATCGGAACGTTCGACACCTTCAACCTCAACACTATGAATACGAAGTGGAGCGGCATAATTCAAACCTTTGGCAAACATAGGAGTCAAAGCGACAACTCCATCGTTGCTGCCAAAAAGCACCCTGCCATCTGAAGTACACGCAACAGACATTCGGTTATACTCACGTTCCATTCCCTTAAAGATGTTGAGGTTTACTATCTTCCCCTGTTTCATGAACGCCAATCCTTTATCCGTACAGATCCACAAATTGCCATTAATACCTTTTATAAGTCCATAAACAGTATTAGAAGGCAAAGCGTCCTGATTAGTATAACGCTTAAACTTCTTTGTCAGTAAATCATAATCATAGAGTCCTCCTCCATCCGTTCCAATCCAGATATGACGGGAATCCTGAAAAGCCATACTGTTGACAAACAAATTAATGTCTTTTTCGGGATACTGTTCAGGATAAAAGAAACGACGAGGATGCAAAGGTTCGCGCTTATCAATCAAATAGCCTCCATGCGAAGTTCCTACAGCAATAAAACGCTTATCCGGTGATTCCGTGATGCATTGCACTTCGTTGACAGGCAGATAGAATACCGACTTTCCCGTTCCATTCAAATTATATTTATCTGAAGGGAAACAAGCCATATCTCCATCCAAACATCCCACCCAAACATTACCATCGCTATCAGTAAAAAGACTGAATACGTAATCACTCTTCAACATTCCTGTTTCCACAGAATAAGCAGGCATACTAGTGCCATCAGCATGAACCTGATATACGCCATTACCATAGGTACCAACCAGAATTCTGCCGTCTACAGTCTGACAAATCGTAAGCGCCACTTTATTATATAATCCATGATGCCAAAGACGAGTCTGCGCATCATAAACACTTACTCCTTTATCTGTGGCATACCATATTTTCCCATCACGGCTTTGGAAAACATCGTTCACACAATTATCTATCAGTGATTGATTGTTGAGATATTCATGTGTGATATATTCCAATGTATGTTTCATCGGTATTGCCAAATCTACTCCTCCCGAGTAAGAGCCTGTCCATAAATCGCCAAAACGATCGCAGCACAAGGTATATAATCCATTACCATTCAGCACGTTACCCGGACGTCCATCTGTATCAAGCAAGAGCTTGGTTTGTTTATTCGAACTGTCATAAGCATATATTCCTGCTCCATCTACAGCCATCAGAAGAGTCTGCTTATCATATAAAATGATTGAACGTACGGGAATTTTAGGAATGTTTTGCAAAGATTGGAAATCAGCAGATTTTATCAGCTTCCAAGTACGATCATCCACCACTTTAACTCCTTCGTGAAAAGTACCCAGCCAGATACGATGTCCCACAATATCATGATAAGAGGATACTACAGAACTGCCACTAATCTTCTTTTCTAACTTCCGGGCAGACATCGAATAGCAATAAACATCTTTAAATGTTCCTATCAAGAGTTTCTCACCTATAAATTGGATATGATTAATATAGGTATTTTTCAATACAAACCTACCCTTAGCTGTCTCCCGAACTATCTCCTTTCCATCAGTAGCTGCTGATAAGCAATAAATGCCTCTATCCATAGCTAACCAGAAATTACCCTTTTCGTCTACCAACAGTTCGTTCAACACGATACTTCCACCTAAAATTTTCTGAAGATTACATTTCAAGACAAATGTATCTTTCCTCTTATCATATATATACACCTTTCCCTTGTTGTCGTAGGCGTAAATCAGATGTTGCGCATCCTTAGTCAGTTTAATACATCTACCACTAGCATCACTATACGGCATCTCTGTGTATAAAGTATAATTGGTTACTTGTTGCCCATTATATCGGTCAACTCCACGCTTAGTACTTATCCACATGGCACCATCCTCTGCCTCGACAATAGAATAAACACGAGGGCTGGAAAGACCATTGTCAGCATTGAGATTGGAAAGCATGAACATATTTCTGGAAATATGCGCATATGCCTGAAGAGCCGATGCCAACAGCAGCAATATAATGAGAGTGCAGGATTTATATCGTTTCATAATTCTTTCATTGATATAATTTGGGGACAAAGATAATACAAAAAAATGAAAAACAAATAGAATAATGAGATAAAATGAAAAAAATCTATTATCTTTGCAAGATATTAATATAAAGATATAGACTATGATCAAAAGATTATTATCCTTTCTAGACGCATCGCCAGTGAATTTCCTGGCAGTAAAGAATATCTCTGAAGAATTGGAGAAGAACGGGTTCCGCCGTATGAACCCACAGGAGTCTTTGGGCAAGATTGAAGCGGGTGAAAAGTTCTTCGTTACCAAGAACGACTCTTCCATCTACGCCTTCCAAATCGGAAAGAAGCCTTTGGCAGATGCCGGTTTCCACATGATCTGCGCCCACTGCGATTCGCCTACCTTCCGCATCAAGCCAAATGCTGAGATGCTTTGCGAGGGCGGTATCGTAAAACTGAATACCGAGGTTTATGGTGGTCCTATCATGTCAACCTGGTTCGACCGTCCGCTCACCCTGGCAGGTAGAGTTATCGTGAAGGGCGAGAATGCGATGAATCCCCAGACGCTCCTTCTTCATGTGAAGCGCCCATTGCTGCAGATCAGCAATCTCGCTATCCACTTCAACCGTCAGGTGAATGATGGTGTGAAGTTGAGCAAGCAGAAGGATGTGCTCCCTATCCTCGGCATCATCAATGATGAACTGGAGAAGGGCAATCTCCTGATGAATGTGATAACCGACGAACTGAATATCCAGAAAGAGGATGTTCTTGATTTCGATCTCTATCTGGCTGACGCCACTCCAGCCTGCACCTTCGGTGTACACGATGAGTTTATCTCTTCAGGCAGACTCGACGACCTGTCTATGTGCTGGGCTGGTGTAGAGGCGATGATTGCATCTGATGCCAATGATACCACCCAGGTTCTCGCCATCTTCGATAATGAAGAAACGGGGTCTCAGACCAAACAGGGAGCCGGAAGTCCATTCCTTTCATATATGCTTCAGCGCATCGCTCTGGCACAGAGCCATACAGAAGAGGCTTATTATCAGGCAGTAGAGCGTGCCTTCATGATTTCAGCCGATAATGCGCATGCCTGGCATCCTAACTATAGCGAAAAATTCGACCCTACGAATCATCCTAAGTTGGGCGGTGGTCCGGTCATCAAGTTCAATGCAGCCCAGAAGTATGCGAGCGATGCTGTATCAGCAGCCATCTTCGCCAACATTTGCGATGCAGCCGGTGTACCATGCCAGCGTTTCGTAAACCACAGCGATGTGGCAGGTGGCAGCACATTGGGCAATATCCTCGCCTCTTCCATCCCATTGAAGGGTGTGGATATGGGCAATGCCATCCTCGCTATGCACAGCTGCCGCGAAACCGGTAGCGTTATCGACCACGAATATTGCGTGAAGGCTTTCACCAAGTTCTATCAGTTGTAATCAATCCCGATTTATCTCTTCACTCTTCACCTTCTCGCCCGTAACCCCTCTGTTTATCGGGGTTTCGGGAGGTGAAGAGTTTTCTTTATCTCTTCACCCACTCTTCACCCCTCTTCACCCATATATCTTTTTTCTCATTAAAAATTATTTAAAAATCAGTTTCTCCGTTCTATCAGCCAGGAAAAGAGGGATGTTGATAAAGGAATCATCCCTCTTGAGATTAAGCATCGAATATCTGATGCGCAAACCAGGTGAGTACCTTTTGTTATACTCTATCAAACTACGCCCCGTGACACTGGTACCCGACTTCACTTCCACCGGAATAACTTCCAATCCACGCTGAACAATAAATTCCACTTCTGCTTTATTACCCGAAGCCCAATAATGGGAACAATTAATGCCATTAGCCACTAGACTCTGAAGAATATAATTCTCTGCCAAAGCGCCCTTATATTCTTTAAATATAGGATTATCAACCAGATAAGCCTCAGGACTCAAATCAGCAAGCACTCTCAATAATCCCACATCAAGACTATAAATCTTGAAGATGCTCAAATCTTCATACGATTTCAAAGGAACTTGCGGAGTAGAGCACAAGCTTACCTTATATATCAATCCCGCATTTTTAAGCCATGTAAGAGCATCCTCATATTCCCTCGCTCTTGCACCAGGACGAACCAGCTGATAAACAAACTTTCTATTTTCCTTAGCCAACTGTGACGGCAAAGACTTCCAAACATGCGAAATCCTATTAGCCAGTAAAGGCGTAGCATGCTTCACAAAGTCCAAGGAATAATCTTGCAAGATATTACGTAGAGTTGTTTCCACGCCAATCAGATCCTTTTCTATCATCTTCATTGCCGCAGCTGGCATTCCACCAGATATACGATAGGCAGTAAATGCCTGAGAAAGTCTATCAAAAAAAACGTCAGGAAGAGGTTCCAAGCTATCTATTGACATATAATATTGGTAAAGCCTTTCATCTCGCTGCTCCAAAAACTCAGAAAAAGTGACAGGATACATATTTATATGGTCAACCTTACCCACAGGAAACGAAAAGCCTTGATGACCAAAAGCCAACCCCAAAAGAGAACCAGCACAAGCCACAACATATTCCGGCGTCTTTTCGCAGAAATATTTCATTGCGCTAATGGCTTCCGGACAGTCTTGTATCTCATCAAGAATAAGCAAAGTCTTCTGAGGCAAAATAGGTTCTGAAGTAAGATATGACAATTGCTCGATGATTTGCAGCGGGTTCTTGGTCTTGCGAAAGATATCGCAGACTCCCTCTTCTTCATTGAGACTAAAATATGCGCAATGCTCAAAATATTCTTCTCCGAACTTCTGAAGTACAGAAGTCTTTCCTACTTGTCGAGCGCCCAGCATAATCAATGGCTTACGGTCTATTTTAGCTCTCCATTGTTTTAATTCTTGAATAATTATTCTATTAAACATTTTTTAGCATCTCCATCGTTAAAGTGCGGAAAATGTGTAAGTTTGCACATTTCTGATACTTCTTTTGTGAAATTCTCCACATTTTCCACACTTGAATCTTATTTTTCATCGCAAAGATACTAAAAAAACGACAAGCAAACAAGCATTTACTACATTTTTAACCAACTTTATTACATCATTAATTTCAAGAGGAGCATAAGACCATCCGTAAGATTCTTTCTAGCTCATTAAAAAAAGAAGAAAAAGCATGGCGGTTTGGGAAAATAATCGTAAATTTGCAATTGGAAAACAAAGATTAGGAATTATGGTAGAGACTAACGATAGAAAATTGCCGGTAGGCATCCAGTCTTTCGAGGAAATCAGAAAGGGTGGATATCTTTATGTTGACAAGACAGATATCATCTGGCAACTTGCCAACAGAGGGAAAAAGTATAATTACCTGAGCCGTCCACGCCGCTTTGGTAAATCCGTTCTTGTAGATACGCTCGAAGCCTACTTCATGGGTAAGAAGGAACTCTTTGAGGGGTTGAAGATCATGCAGATGGAGACGGAATGGGTGAAGCGACCTGTCATAAGACTGGATATGAGTCGTGCGGGCGCAGAGCCGGAAAGTCTGAAAGGTTATCTAGACTATACCTTTCAGGAATATGAATCTTTGTATGAGATAGAAACAAGAGGTAATTCTCCGTTAGCTACTCGTCTGATAGAAATTATAAAGACTGCATACAACAAAACAGGTTTGCAGGTGGCCATTCTCATCGATGAATATGACTCTCCATTGCAGCATTCCTGGAAGACTCCGTTATACGAAAAATGTACGGCAATATACAGAGACGTATTTGTCATTCTCAAATCTATGGACAAATTCGAAAACTTTATTTTTATCACAGGCTGCACCAAATTTTCGCAATTCTCCCTAACCTCAGGTCTCAACAATTTGAGTTTCATTGGTTTTGATTCAGAATATGCTGCTCTATGTGGTATCACAAAAGAAGAAGCTATCTGTTATTTCAAACCGGAAATCAACAAATTGGCAGCATGTAAAGGATGGACATTCGATGAAGCTGCTATGCAACTGTCTTCTTATTATGGTGGCTATCACTTCTGTCGCAGAAACAAGGTTGATGTATTCAATCCTTTCTGTCTTATCAATGCATTGGCAGATTCTGATTTGAAGAACTATTGGTTTTCATCCGGGACATCGCCACTACTCTCTAAGTTTGAAGATGATATTAAAAAGAGGTTGAAAGATTTCGAGTATTGTCCGATAATTAGCGATACTCTGGAGACTTCTGATGTGACTGATGGTGGAGCAGAACTTGTCCTCTATCAGACAGGCTATCTCACGATTAAGGATTATATGATGGGAATCTATATTCTAGGATTCCCTAATTCTGAGGTAAAAAAATCACTTTATGAGACGATATTGCCAGCACTTACTTCAGAAGCTGAGCAATAACGGCGGTGTGGATGCTGCCACGGAGCAGATGAAAGCCAAGCAGTATGCCGAGCCATTCAAGGCTGACAAGAGAAAAGTAATCGCCCTTGCCATAGAACTGGATGATAAGGGAAAGGGATTGGTAGATTGGAAGGAAGTATAAGGAAGAAAGCGGAAAAAGCCCCCGAAGCGTAATAGCTCCGGGGGCTTTCCATATTTATCACCAGGCATTGTATCTACTGAATCTGCAGTATCTGGTCTTCCGTCAAACCAGTTATTTCCTGGATTGTCGCCTCATCCATACCTTTTGCCAGCATATTCTTAGCAATCTCAATACTTCTTTGGCTTTTGCCTACTTCTTCGCCTTTTGCCATGCCTTGCTTCATGCCTTCTTCCATGCCTTTTTCCATGCCTTCTTCCATTCCTTTCTGGTACCTGTCATCCAGGAGGGTTCTTTCAACACTTACCGAATCCCAAAACTTGTCGTAGGCTCTGAGTTCGGCATCTGTAAAGCCGGAAACTTCAAGATCTTCTACGGCTTTTCCAATCTCCGGATCATTGAGCAGGTCGGAAGGAATCTCCTTCGTGTTGGAATTGATTTCTGTGAGGAAACGGAGCCACAAGACCATCATGCGCTTGTCGGCGATGGAATGAGGAGTGAACTTAGGGAGTTCTATGAAGGTGAAATGCAAGCCCTCGATAACCTTATTGCTGTCCTTATCGTGCACGATGCGGTAGTTGTGGATGAAATCCGGAGTATCATGCGCAAAGATATCATTTATCAGGTTGAGAGAATATACGGGTTGCAGTTCGCTGTATCTTCCTCCCTTTTTAGCCTGACTCACATAGAGCTTGGATGCATTGAACAGTACTCGCTGCTGGAATGCGTCAGACCATTCCATCTGCATTTCCACGCAGAACTTCCTGCCTCTGACATCTGTGCAGAGTACATCCACTATGGTGTTCTTGCCCCCTTCGAGCTGAGGCACAAGTTCTGTAGGCAGATACTTGATTTCGTGTATCTGCTCCTCTTCGCTGAGTGGCAGGAGTGCGTTCAGAAGGCTAATCAGTCTTTTAGGATGATTGCCGAATATCTTCTTGAACGTGAGGTCTGCCTTAGGGTCTAAGTACTTCATAACTTTTCTATTTTAAAATGATACGGTTCTGTTTTCAAATGCCACCGCAAATTTACGCTTTTATTTTGAAACCAGCAAGAAAAATCGGGAAAAAGCATGGCGGTTTGGGAAAATAATCGTAAATTTGCAATTGGAAAACAAAGATTAGGAATTATGATAGAGACTAACGATAGAATATTGCCAGCACTTACTTCAGAAGCTGAGCAATAACGGCGGTGTGGATGCTGCCACGGAGCAGATAAAAGCCAAGCAGTATGCCGAGCCATTCAAGGCTGATAAGCGAAAAGTAATCGCCCTTGCCATAGAACTGGATGATAAGGGAAAAGGATTGGTAGATTGGAAGGAAGTATAAGGAAGTATAAAAGAAGTATAAAAGAAGATTGCCCTGTCATTTCATATAAAGTGCCGGATCATAACTTTTATATGTCAAAAATCAAGCAAAATAGATTGATTATGCAAAATCAAGGTAATATCTTTGATTTAATGAAAGAAAAATATTATCTTTGCACCAGCATTAATCAAATTATTCAAGATTATGATAAAAGGTGTAATTACAGGAGATCTGGTAAACTCCACAAATGGATGATAAGGGAAAAGGATTGGTAGATTGGAAAGAAGTATAAGGAAGCATAAGGAAGAAAGCGGAAAAAGCCCCCGAAGCGTAATAGCTCCGAGGGCTTTTTCTGTTTTCTTCGTTTTCAACAGGCGATTCGGCGAAATTTCCTATTGAAGTCTGAGAACTTTATGATATATAGACGGTATCATCAATGTCTTCCATACCTAGGAGATCGAAATACATAAGGCGTGTATTTAGTGGCAATCTGCCAACACCTATTTCCATGTATTTAGCTTCGAAACGTTCATCTTCAACAAGATATTTAAAACCGTTCTTTTGATAATAGTGAATGGTAGAATCACTATTATAGGCATCAACAATAATGAAACGACATCCGGTTTTGTTATTATATCTGAACCAGTTTTTTATCAAGTCCATAACAGCAGTTCCGATTCCTTTGCCTGCAAACTTTTTGTTGGTAGCAAGTCTGCCTATCAGAACAGCTGGGAACCTGCGAAGTCTTTTCCCTTGAAGATCTGTAAAGTCAAGAAATGATTTTTTTGATTCATCATTTAGTTTATTGGTAATCCTAATGCTATCATTGGATAGGGTAAATGCAGCCACAACAATATTAGGATTGTCACGAAGACACAATAAATATGTTTTTCCAAGTAAACGCTTGGAATAAATAACGGAATCATTGGCAAAGAATTCGTCTAAGTCTTGATTATCACAACAAAAAGGCTCACATGAAGCAAGCTTTTGAGGTGTTACGACAGTAAGAACACACATCTCTAATAATTCTTCATATGTCATAGCAAGTTCATTTCGCGCAAGAATTTTCTTGTGAGTTCAACTTTTTTCTTGTCAACTTTAATACTTCCAGGATGGGCTTCTGTCCATTCTGCATTTTCTAAAAATTTTTCTGCTTCTTCACCTTGAAGAGTTGGAATGATTCTTATTGCTGTTGCCATAACTTTTCTTTTTTTGGATATTTTTGCAAAGATAAGATTTATATCTTTAACTTCCAAGTTTTTAGGCAACTTTTTTGTTTTTTTTATTTTTAAATTGTTATAGTCATGCGTGATAAGGAATCGGTCACGCAGATTTTTATTCTATACGGTTATGAAAAAGCCCCCGGTGCTATACGCATCGGGGGCTTTTTGTTCAGCAGCAAACGCCAGCATATAACTTATCTATTGGAAATATCAAATCCCAATTCTTTCCCCAAACGATATTACCAAACTCTATCTTGAACTTTTTGAATTTGTTTTCATTCAAGTAAGAGTTATATTGCGGATGTGGGTGATTTCTGATAAAAGCACCTACATCTATCGTCTTAATGGTGTCATCATTAAAGTGTAATTCAACTTTTAATGGCGCCACATATTTTGCAGAAACGATACTTAAGTTCATAATTTCTTCGTTATTTTAGTTGAACGTGTATTGGTTCATGCTCATTTTGAATAGAACAGAAAGATAAATCCGAAGTATTCAAATATCTTTGGCATCGCAACCTCCTTTTTTAATCTGTCGAGTAAGTGGAGGGAATTTCACCCTCCCTTCTCTCGGAACCGTGCTTGACAGTCTCCCATCACACGGCTCTTCG
>OIYF01000160.1_pt1 | contig 31352 bp, 23 predicted proteins | sample 1587971 | NCBI WGS metagenome assembly OIYF01 (sample SAMN03283248) | human gut metagenome | biome: human-associated habitat; material: feces | host: Homo sapiens | place: Peru | collected 2012 | reverse complement strand
TATGTCGTCGTCTCCACCCTAATGATAGCAGAAATCCGTTTTCGTTCACAGTGGCGCCGCAAGGCGTGATGGTTTGGGAAGTGACTGGGGACTGGGGACTAGTGACTGGGAATTAGTAGTTAGGGATTAGGGATTAGGAATTAGGGAATCTCGAGTGACTAGTGGCTTGTGACTTGAATACCGCCTTCGGGCATCGCCACTGTCTATACTTCGCGGCGCTTCTATACGTTTATGCGCCGCACCACCATTTCGCATTTCTCATTTCTAATTTCTAATTCAAAGAGCAGCATGCCCCCAAAACCATTGACTCACTGTTTCCCCAGCACGTCCGCCATCACGCGCTTGAGCGCCCTTATATCAAAGGGCTTTGCCACATGGGCGTTCATGCCGAGCGAGATGGCCTTCGCCTTGTCTTCGGCGAAAGCATTGGCCGTCATGGCGATGATGGGGATCTTCGAAAGCCTTGGATCCTCCAGATGGCGAATGAGGGTGGTCGCCTTGTAGCCATCCATATTCGGCATCTGGATATCCATGAGGATGAGATCATACCAGAGCGGGTCTCGTTTCTCAAGCATCGCCAGACACTCGATGCCATCTCTGGCACGCTCCACAAGAAGCCCGGCCTCCTTCAGAAGCTCTTCTGCGATCTCTGCATTGAGATCATTGTCTTCCGCAAGAAGGATGCGGCGGCCTTGGAGCGTCGTATCCGGCAGGGCGGAGTCTTCTGCAGGGAATGCCTCTTCTGGCCCTTTGGCGATGCGGTGCGGGATCCTGACCGTAAAGGTGGTGCCCTTGCCCGGCTCGCTCTCGACCGCAATGGTGCCGCCCATGAGCTCTGTCAGCTTCTTGGCGATGCCCATACCGAGGCCAAAGCCCGGCCGTCGGCTCTCCGTGCTGCTCCTCTCGCGCGTGAAGGCTTCGAAAATGTGCGCGAGGAATTCCTTCTTCATACCGATGCCATTGTCCCGGATGGTCGTCGTGAAGAGCTCGATGCCCTCTTGGGCCGGAGCGGAGCAGATATCGAAAGACACCCTCCCTCCGGGCGGTGTGTACTTGCATGCATTCGAGAGAAGATTCAGCAGGATCTCCTGCAGCTTCACCTTATCGGCATAGATGAAGCGCTGCGGCGTCCGAAGCGTCCTTGTGAAGGAGATCTGTCTGTCCCTCATCTGATTTTCAAAAAGGCAGCCGACAGACTCATAGAGCTCTTTCACGTCGATGATCGACTCCTCGATACCGATCTTGCCGCTTTCGATGCGCGCAAGCTCAAGGACATTGTTGATCAGAGAGAGCAGGAATTCACCGGACTTCTCGATCTTTTCTGTATAGTCCAGGATCCTCTCCGGCTCTGCCTTGTGCATGCGAAGCAGGTGGGAGAAGCCGAGGATCGCATTCATCGGCGTGCGGATATCATGCGACATATTGAAGAGGAAGGTGGACTTCGCCTTATTGGCGAGTTCGACCTGGCGGAGCGCTTCTTCCAGCTGCTGCTGTTTCTTCCTCTCCTCATGGATGATCTGATCCAGCGCGCGGTGGCCTATGATGACCTCGAAATGATCTTCATCCTGCTGAGAAAGCACCGCCCGCACTTCGAAATACTCATTCCCCGCAGGATTCGGACGCACATGGCAGCGGACGCTGTACATCTTATGCCGGAGAAGCTCCTCTTCGAGGCGAGCGGGTGAGAGGAGGACGTCCATCTCTTCGCGATCCGCCGCATGCACCAGATGCTCGCAGGCATAGCGGATCCATTCACTATAGCGATAATGCAGATCCTCGAGCTTTCGCCCTATGTGCGTATCCTCCATGCCCCGGATCAGCTCGATGGTATCCTGCCGGATATCCGTCAGGAAGATCACAGAGAAATCCTGCCCCAGTGCATTCATCACGGCCTGGTTCTGCATCTCCTTCTGCTTGACGCGGTCGATGGGATTCACCATGTACAGGAGATCTTTCGCGCGTCCCTTCTCATCTCTCGTTTTCACGATGAATCGCGCCTGCCGCCACTCTCCCGTGCGCGCGCGATACGTGGTCGTGATGGTGTCTTCCTGCGAAAGGCGCTTGACAAGCGTCCTCGTATCCACAAAGTCGCGCATGTGGTCCCAATATTCCTCAGAAACGATATACTGCAGTATATCCTCAAATGCCTGCGACGCCGCACACACCTTCCCACTCGCCTGATACCCTTCACCGACACTAGCGATCCTCTCGCAGGTGTCTTTTCCCAGATCGATGAGGTAGATCACCCAGTAGATCTTGCTGATCGTAGAAATGACTTCATTCGACCGGCGTTCAGATGCGAGCGCCTCCTCGAGACGCCGCTGGTGTCTGCCCTCTTCCCTGATCAGATCATCGATCGGCCGGATCCCGATGACGACCTTAAAGCTCGTCTCATCCTGATGCATGCGGATGGCCTTCAGCTCGAAGTATTCATTCCCCTCGCGGTTCCCTTTCGTACGCGCCCGATACGTGAATGTTTCCTTCTCCCTCAGATGGCGCATCAGTCCCTCAGGGCCCAGCTCCCCATAGAAATCCCCGCAGGACTCTTTCACCAGCAGATGATCGCGGATGTATGCCATGCGCGAGCGATAAGAGAGCTTCTCCTTGGCAGGCAGAGCCTCATCGATATCCATGCCATGGCTGAACATCCCCTGCTTCACGACCTCTATCGTATCTGTCTTGAGGTCTGCGAAACAGATCACCGTGTAGTCTAAACAGAGCGACTGCAGGATCGCATTCTCCCTCACAAGATGACGGAACGCCTGCTCCATAGGAGTTCCTGGCTCCGTCTCAGCACAGAGCGTCTTGTCGTAGTTTTTGATCGACGCAAGGCAGTAGCCCGGTGTCCCTGCCGGCATGATATGGAGATGGATAAAGCGCTTCGTCCTCTGGGCAAAGGTATCGAAATCCAGCGTCTTCCCGTGATAGGCCGCTTCGTAGTAGGGGAAAAGCCACTTGCCGCCGATCTTCGGCAAAAGCTCGATGCCCGATCTGCCGAGCAGCTTCTCAAGAGGGATAGAGAGATGCTTTGCTTCCGCCTCATTGGCATAGGCAAAACGCCAGTCCACCGGTTTTCCCGCCTCATCCACCTCGACATGGATGACATAGATGGGCACCGGACTCTCCCAGACCGCTGCCCCCAGCATCTTCAAGTAGATCTCGTCCTTCATCGCTTTCCCCCTTACGGCACGCACAAAAAGCATGTATAAATTCTTTTTATTATACATGCCTGCGGAAGAATTTCAAAGAGAATGGGTTTGAGGTTAGCCCGTAGGGCGTGTTGTTCCTTGATTGTGGAAAGCTTGGCGCGAATGAGGAATGGTAGTGCGGCGCATAAAAATCAGAAGCGCCGCGGAGTATAAATAGGGCGACGCCCGAAAGCCGACGAAGAGCAGGTTTCCCGTTTGGGATTTTCAAACATGGAGACCTGCCGCGCATGACAAAGATTTCTCGCTACGCTCGAAATGACGATACGTGAGTCTGAACGAGTCCCCCGAGGCTCCTAATCCCCAGTCCCTAGTCACTAGTCCCTAGCCACTAGTCACAAGTTCCCCACCACATCCTTTTTCTGGATGAGCCAGGCGGGGATCATCGCCGCGAGCGTGCCGATCACGGTCATAAAAGGGATGATAAGGAGTCCTCGCAGATCAGGCGCTGTTTCCATCACGACCGCCGCATGAGACGCGATGAGCTTCGCAGTGAGAACGCCTCCGCCATAACCCAGAAGCCAGCCGGTGAAGGAAGCGGCGAGAAGGAGTATCGCCGCCTCCGAGAGCAGCAGCCGGCGAATGTCCCCCTTCCCTACCCCCAGTGCGCGCAGGAGCGCAAGCTCCGAGAGCCGTCCGAGCGTGCTCCAGTACATCGCCAAAAGTGTGATAAGGATGGAGACCGCCAGAAGACAGGCAGTCAAGATCCCCCAGAAATCCTTCGTCTGCCCCACCATCGCATAGAGAGAGACGATGGTCTGCGACGGGAAGAGCATCTGCACATCCTTCTGCCGCTGGTACAAAGAAAGAAGCTGCATCGCTTCCTTGTAGCCTTTCGGTACGACGAGAAGCGCCGTCACTTCCTTTTGCGCTTCGGCGGCCGTGCCATGCGCTTCCCACACGTCTCTGATATCCGTCAAAATCGCCGTGTCATACGGCCCCTTCACAGGAGCAAGGATCCCGACCACCTTCAAGGTATGATTATGCGCTCTTCCTTTCGCGCTCGCTCCATGCACCGAGTGGAAGGTATCCCCTATGCGAAGTCCGGTGAGACGCGCCGTCTCGCTCCCGATGACGACATCCCCTTCCTCCGCAAAGCATCGTCCTTCAGCGATGGAAAGCCATGGGCCCTTCTTCTTATCCGGGCGAAAATCAAAAATATCTGCGTTCGTCCCGGCGATGCGAAAGCCCCGGTAATTATCCCCGAAGGCGAGCGGATACACCGCCTCCGTGTGCGGATCGGAAACGAGCTTCTCCACATCGTCATGGGTGATATTTCCGATCGGCGTGTCCCGAAGGAATACCGTATTCAGCACCAGCTGGTACGAGGAGCCCTTCGCTCCGACAAGGATCGGAAACGGAGAGACCGCACGATTGATGCCATCATAGAGCCCGCCCGCCGTCTGCAGCAGAAATACAGGCAGCGCACAGGCGAGTGCGATCAGAAAGAGCAGGATCAGCCGTGTGAACGGACGGCGGATGAATGAAAGAAAAGCCAGATGAAGCATGGGATACATTCTCCTTTAATAGAGTCAAAGGGTTCAGCGGGTTCTACAGGTTCAGAGGGTTCAGGGTTGTGGTGGCGGCTTCGCCGCAAAAAAAGAAAGCCAACCCCGCCTCGCTACGCTCGGCAGCTCCTTCCTATGGAAGGAGGTGCCCCGAAGGGGCGGAGGTTGGATGGGGAAAGCGGTATTTTTGTATCACAGCCTTCTCCTTGCGGGGAAGGTGCCCCGTAGGGGCGGATAGGTCACAGGCGGCAGGCAAGCGAGCGGTGCTGAAATCTTCCAGTCACTAGCCACTCCTAATCCCTAGCTGCCAGTCCCCAGCCACTATTTCCCCAGCACCAGTCTGTTTGCAAACCGTGCCTGCACCTTCTCGTCATGCGTGGCGCAGAGGAGCAGGCAGCCGCTCTCGTATTGGTACTGCAGCAGCTTTTCTACGATGAGCTCACTGTTTGCGCGGTCCAGGCTCGCAGTCGGTTCATCGGCCAAAAGGACGGCAGGCTTCCGGAGGATTGCACGAAGGAAAGCGACACGCTGCGCTTCTCCGCCGGAGAGCGCGTCCGCCTTTCGTGGTGCGTACTCAGAAAGTCCGACAGAGGCAAGCAGGCACTCGGCCTCTTCCCGGGTGAGTGTCTTTCCCGCAATCGATGCGGAGAGACGGAGATTCTCGAAGACGGTGAGATAGGGCATGAGCATGGGCTTTTGGAAAATGCAGCCGATCTCTTTCGCACGGAAATCACATTTCTCTTTCTCCGTCATCTTTGCGACGTCCTTCCCATCTACCACGATCTCGCCCGATGTCGGCGTGAGCAGGCCGCTCACCGCATGGAAAAGCGTCGATTTCCCGCTCCCCGAGGGGCCAATCAGCGCCCATGGTGCATTCGTAAGACGTGCATAGGGAAGATCCAGCGCACGGATCCTCCCCGCGCCATCCGGATATTCACAAATAAGGTTTCTGATTTCGATCATGATGGAGCCTTTCAGGAATGAGCGGTCAAGGATCAGGACGTTTTCTTTGGCGCCTCACCGCCATTCCTCCTTCTGAATCAAAAAAGAGGCCCCGATCTTTCGGTGCCTCTTTATAGGTAAACGAGGTTCCGGCTGGAGAAATCAGCTGTCAATCGATGTGGCTCGAATACGCAGCTGGCTCACGAATCCGGTTTCTTCATCTGTTTCACTCCCGATCTCCAAAGTGCCCGTAACCGTGATGGGAGTATCGTAGGGGAGAGCGGTGATGGAGTCATCTACCTTGACTACGATGATGTTATCGGGCCAGTCTGCGTCACTGGAACAGAAGGGGCAGACGGACATCGGGACTTCCGTCAGAACGAAGAAATGTATGGTCGGTGTCAGTGGAGGGGCCATGAAGCCCGAGATCGTCGCTTCGCCGCCTTCAAGGCTCATCGTCTTGTCCGAAAAGGTCAATCCCTCTGCGGAGTAGCCGGAGTAGATCTCGTCAAAGGAGTAATCTTCCGCGGCTGCAGGCAGGGTGACTGCCCCGGCCAGGGCGAGCGCCATAAAGGAATGTCGGAGTATATGGAAAATGGAGTAGAACAATGGTGTACATCTCCTGAGAAAGGATTGTGGGGTTCGAGGGGTTCTATAGGTTCAGAAGGTTCAAAGGGTTTAGGAAAACGCTGATTAACACGTATCGTCATTTCGAGCGAAGCGAGAAATCTTTGTCATTCGCGGTCAGGCGGATGATGTCAGGAAGCCTCAAATGGGAAGCCTGTTATCTCCAAAACCTTCGGGCATCGCCCTCTTTATATGGCGGCGAAGCCGCCACCACAACCCTGAACCCTTGAACCCTGAACCCATCAACCTATATCTTATTTTGCCTTCTTATTTCCATCGATCCCCAAGGCTCTCATGATACCGAAGAAGACTTCGGTATTATCCATGGTGCCGTGGAAATATTCGGAGCCGGGGCCGCCGGCATTGAGAAGAATGTCGTCAGCGGAATGGCATTCCTGCGGATCAGACTTCGGCGTATTGGCCGGCATGAGTTCTGCCGGATCCCCCGGATGGATGCGAGCCGGATTTGCCTTGGAGGAAGCCGTGGTCACCTGATGGTATTCCACCTTTTCACCGTTCTGCACAGCTTCTTCCTTGGTTTCCTTGGTAGCCAGCGCCGGCGGGGTCGGTGTCTTCATGAAATGATAGTTTTCATAGTATTCCGGATGGTTGGCATACTGGATAGCGAGGGTGACATCCGGATCCGGGTTATCCGGGAAGCCATCTTTATTGGCATCCTTGAAAGTCGGGAAAATGGAATCGGCATACACTCTGACTGCCTGTGTACCCTTCTTGCCATCTCTTTCATGGTAGGTACCGCTGATGGACATGCCGTGTGCATGATCTGCCAAAACGATGATCAGGGTATCATCGCCATGCTCTTTGGCCCAGTTTTCCGCATATTCGATGGATTTATCAAATTCGATGGTATCGTAAGCCGAACGCTGCCAGTCCATGACATGGAGCTGCTTATCGATGGAAGCACCTTCGATCATTGCGAAGAAACCATTCGGATTCTTGGAGAGGATATCCAGTGTTTTCTTTGTCATGTTCATCAGGTTCGGCTGGTCCGTGAAGCCCTTCAGCACCTTCGGATTCTTCTCCATTTCACGATCGATGTAAACATTCATCGTGCTGGTATGGAAGAGGCCGAGGAGCGGCTTGTCTGTCGGCGCCTTCATGAGGTCGGTAGAGTTATCGACGAAGGTATAGCCCTTGTTTTTGAATTCTTCGATGACATTCACCTGGTCTTTTCTCTTAGAACCGGGTACATCCTTAGGGATGTAGCGAGCCGAGCCGCCGCCCAGGATGACATCTGGTCTATGGTAGTCTTCGAGGTAGTCCTTCGCGAGGAAATCCTGCGCCGCTCTTCTTCTGGTGTGACCGACCATCGCTGCCGGGGTCGCATCGGTGGATTCCGCCTGTGTGACAAGACCGATGGACATGCCGCGGGTACGTTTCAGGATCTCAGAGACATTTTCTACCTTCGGATCATCGAGCGGATCTTTGGTGGAGTCTTCGTAAACGCCCATGGCATTGACGACAGACTTGTGACCTGTTGCATAAGCGGAAGCGGAGTTTGCACTGTCGGTGACGAGGGAGTCATAGCCGGACGTGGTGATGACTGCATTGTGCGCGAGCTTTTCCATCGCGAGCAGGTCATTGTACTTGCCATTCGTCATGCCCTTGGAAAGAATGCGGGCCACTTCACGCGCCTGCAGCGACATGCCGTCGCCGACGAAGAGGATGACATTCTTTGCTTTCTTCTGTGCGACTTCATGCACCACCTGATAGGAAGCAGCCGCCTTGGAAACGCCGAGACTGTCCTTTGCGGAAGCTGCGACTTCCACCTTACCCGGCTTCGCAAAGGTCACGTCATCGATACGGAACGAGGTGACGCCATTACCAAGATCCTTCACTGCCGCTTTCTTGCCGAAGAACTTTTCAGCCGGAACGCCGTTGATCGTCACGTCGACATTCTGAAGGTTTTTCGCATTGGAAACTTCGACATCAAAGTCGAAACGTGCGCCGCTCCAGAATTTTGCGGTATCTACCGGAAGAATGCGAATATCCGATGCCTGTGCCTGAAAGACGCCCCCCAGAATGGCACCGCCGGCCAGAAGACCGAGAACTGCTGCTTTCATGATATGTTTTCTCATTATTTTCTCCTTTAAAATCGCAAAGAGAAAGGATGCCTGCCATTGATGCTTTCCTCGCGCCACTGTCACCGCTTCTCTTGCTGTGTTTATAATCACTGTAAGGCATTACTGCAATAAATATGACAGGCTTCTGTATAGAGGAAGAAAAACTTTCATTAAAAAACGCGGTATTTCCATAGAAAAGTTGAAATACCGCCGAGGATCGTAAAGAAAATGTATGAGAGACAGGGAAAGCAACTTCTTCCTCCCGCCCTTTTTCCCCATTTAAATACCCGCACCGGATGGCGGCCGGTGCGGGCTGTATTTTTGGAGTCTTCGGAATGGTCTAGTCATAAGACCATAGGACTATGATCCTATGAGAATGCGGAACGGAACAAGCCTATGTTCCTCAGAGATTCACCGTTGACAGCCGGTTTCATTCTGCCGGACCGCAGCCGGCAAGGAGAGATGGGAGCGCAGGATAGAAAATCATACAGGAACACATAAGGAAAGCACTGACCTCATGCGGAAAAGAAGAGCAAGCCTTGGTAAAAGGCGCACGGAAACGCAGATGCACTATGACTTCTACGGCCCCCGACTCTGGTGCCTTGGGAGTCATGTCACGCTGCGAGGCCGCCCTCGTTCTTTCTTTCCTTTGCGTTCTTCCGCACCGGCTAGACAGATTTACCGGAGAGGACAGACAGAGCATCCCAAAGGCCTTCCCTGTGAAGCACGGGAAAACGCTCCCGGATCCTCCGTCTCACAGTCGAAAAATTTCGGAGACGAAGCTCATGAAAGAGAGTCTGCTCATTTCTCAGGCGATCGCTGCACCCATCCTGCCGATCTACTTTATCGGCGGCAAATGCCCCGGGCTCCTGATCCACACGCAGAGTTCTTTCGGACAGATTTTCTCATCAAACGATCTGACATGTCTACTTGGTTCTATTATACACCATTTTTCACTTGAAAAAGTGAACAATTTGACCTGCATGACAAAAGCCCCGCCGCCGCGGGACTTTTCTGGCTATCGAAAATTTCTTGAGATGCTTATGAGAAACGAGGTTGCGTGCCGTCCCATTGACCGCAGACGAAAGAGGGGGCAGGTTCTATGGGTTCAACGGAGGCGGTGCCAGATCCTTCGACTCAGTTCTCACTGTTCCGCCTTTACATGATCGAACATCCGACATTTCACTCCGCTCAGGATGACGAAATGCGCCACGAAGCATAAATAATGGCGATGCCATGAGCTGGCATGCCAGTCACTAGTCACTTGCGACACCTAATCCCTAGCCACTAATCCCTAACTACTCATCCCTGCTTTCAAACTTTTTGGGCTATCCTTTTCCCGTATCGTCATCCCGAGCGCAGCCGAGGGATCTTTCTTGCACTGCAGTCAGTATCACATAGGCACTGGCAGGGAAACGGCGTCTTGGTGCCACGTATTTCTGCGTTCACACATGCATCGTTTATCGGTCTGCAAGGAAGATTTCTCGCTTCGCTCGAAATGACGATACGAGAGTCCCCCTAGTATTGCGTTTTCTAAACAACTGGCATTTAAGTCAACATCCAAATCAAGTTAGGAGTGAGGAGTGAGGAGTGAGGAGTGAAGGTACGGCGCATAAAATGAGGAAGCGCCGCGGAGGTTTGAAAACTAGCGGCTTTCTCGTATCGCAAACCTAATCCCTAGCTACCAGTCACTAGTCTCTAGTCCCCAGCCACTACTCGTTTTGTTCCGCGAGTGCCTTCACGAGATGATATACCTCCGCAAAGGGCAGATGGTTTTTTTCTGCGATGGCCTTCACCGATTCATACTCGGGGTAAAAGCGTCTCTCCCCGGGGAGGGCGACTTCCTTCACCTCCGCGATGCCGAAGGGCGTTTCCACCTGCTTCTGGTTGCGGTGAAGGATGGAGCGCATGACGCTCGGAAATTCGCGGATACCGATGGTCGTCGTTTCTTTGAAGATGATGTCTTCAAGCTCTTCCATCCTGCTCTTCTTGCAGATCACGGTGAGCTCCCACGCGGGACGGTTCTTCTTCATGTAGACCGGGCTGTAATGGACATCGAGCGCGCCCGCCTGCATGAGGCGGTCGATGGTATAGCCGAGCGCTTCGCCGGTGCTGTCGTCGATGTCGGTCTCGAGCTTCACGATCTCATCCTTGCCCTCTTCCATGGCATTCCCCTCGATGAGGTATGCGCGAAGGATATTCGTGCGCTCGGTGTAGGCTCTCTTGCCCGCGCCAAGGCCTGTACGCACGATGCGGAAGGCTTTCGGCAGCTGGTGCGTCGTGCAGATGGCGGCCGCAATGGCTGCGCCGGTCGGCGTGACGTATTCCCCCTTCGCCTCCATGATGGTGAGCGGCATATCGTAGGCTTCGATGATATTCATGGTCGCCGGGACGGGGACGGGCAGCACGCCGTGCTGGCAGCGGACGGTACCTCTGCCCTCGGTGAGGCAGGGGATGATGACATCCGTGATCCCCAGGCTGTCAAAGGTGACCGCCGCGGTAATGATATCTACGATGGAGTCGATGGCGCCGACTTCATGGAAATGCACTTCTTCCAGCGGCATGTGATGGGCGAGAGACTCTGCTTCCGCTACGATGTGGAACATCTTGCCCGCCAGTGCTTTCGCCGAGTCTGTCATGTCTGTCGCGTCGATGATGTCTAAGATCTCTGCCAGATGGCGTCCGTGGTGGTGGTGATGCTCATGATCATGGTGATGATGAGACTCCTCGCCTTCATGGCAATGGCAGTGATGCGCTTCTTCTTCCTCATGGCAATGGCAGTGATGTGCTTCCTCGTCCTCGCGGCAATGACAATGAGGCACTTCCTGGTCCTCATGACAATGGCAGTGATGCGCTGCCTCGTCCTCATGGCAGTGGCAATGAGGCGCTTCTTCTTCCTCATGACAGTGGCAATGAGGCGCTTCCTCGTCCTCATGGCAATGGCAGCGATGTGCTTCCTCGTCCTCATGGCAATGGCAATGAGGCGCTTCCTCGTCCTCATGACAATGGCAGTGATGTGCTTCCTCGTCCTCGCACCCGTGGCAGTGGTGCGCTTCTTCCTGCGGAGCTGCCGAGCTGACCGGTGCCGGGCCATAGAGGTAGGCCATATCATGGTCATGATTCTCATGGGCTGCATCCAGAATGACATTGAAATCACAGCACGCAATGCCGGATTTCTTGACGCTGGAGATCTCCACCATGAAACCGTCCGCGGGAATGGAATTCAGCGCGCGTTCCAGCGCCTCCGGGTCTGCGCCGAGGTCGATCATCGCTGCGACGAACATATCTCCGCTGATACCGGAGGAAGTTTCAAGGTATAATGTTTTTCCCATATGGTTTCTCCTTGTTGGTTGTTGATTATTGGTTGGAATCAGGAGTGACTGGTGACTGGATTCTAGTAGCTAGGGACTAGTGGCTAGGGATTAGGAGCTTCGAGTGACTGGTGACTTGAATACGACTTTCGGGCATCGCCCCGTTTCGTCATCCTGAGCGGCGAGAAACGTCGCACTTGAGATAACGAATGCCCGAACAGCTGCGACCTGAGCCGAAGGATCTCGGCGAAGCCGCCACCTTCATTCCTCATTCCTCATTATGACACGTAATCATAACAAGAAATATGGCGATATGGTTACTTTCAGATCCTTCCCATTTCCGCCAATCGGTTGATCTGTGTCGCCACATAGCCGGCGCCGAAGCCATTATCGATATTGACGGTGACGATGCCGTTCGCGCAGGAATTGATCATCGTCAAGAGCGCCGAAAGACCGTGGAAGCTGGCGCCGTAGCCCACCGACGTCGGCACTGCGATGACGGGATTCTTCACAAGTCCGCCGATGACCGAGGCGAGCGCCCCTTCCATGCCTGCCACCGCGATGACACAGTTCGCGCGGCGCACGATCGCCTCCTTCGAAAGGATGCGGTGGATGCCGCTGACGCCCACATCATAGACACGTTCGACATGCGTCCCGAAGTACTCTGCCGTCTGTGCCGCTTCCTCTGCGACGGAAATATCTGCCGTGCCGCCCGTGCAGATGGCCACGCAGCCGATGTGCTCCTTCTCCTTTTCCAGCTTCAGGATATGCGACACCGGGTCATAGGAGATCTCCGGCAGGAATTCCTTCACGATCTCATACTGGTGGGGAGAGGCGCGGGTGCCGAAGACTTCCCCCTCCACCTCATAGAGCCTTCGGAAGATCTGTCCGATGAATTCGTCAGATTTCCCCTGGCAGTAGATCACTTCTGCAAAGCCGGAACGCTTCTTCCGATCCGTATCGAGCTTGGCAAATCCCATTTCCTCATAGGATCGCTCCGCCGGATTCTCACGGATGAGCGCCTCTGCCGCAGAGAGCGACAGCGCGCCGGACTTCACTTGGGTCAATATCTCTTGAATACTCATATATGTGTCCTTTGGTTGATTGGTTGTTGGTTTCGGTTCAAAGTTCAGGGTTCAGGGTTAGTCCACGGAGCGTGCTGCCCTTTGATTGCGTTTGAAAGTTTCGCTTGAATGAGAAATTAGAAATGAGAAATGCGAAATGGTAGTGCGGCGCATAAAAATATGGAAGCGCCACGGAGTATAAATAGTGGCGATGCCCGAAAGTAATATTCAAGTCACCAGTCACTAGTTACTCGAGGCTCCTAATCCCTAGTCACTAGTCACTAGCCACCAGTCCCTATTTCCCATCCATCGACCCCGAGCGGAACCCTTCCAGGTCCATGGTCACGAAGCGAAAGCCCAGCGCATGAAAGCGCGCGATGACTGCCTCACGATTTTCCACGAGCTTTGGGAGCTGAGCGGGGAGCACCTCGATGCGGGCGATATCCCCATGACAGCGCACGCGAAACTGCAAAAAGCCCAGATCGAAAAGCAGCTGCTCAGCCGCTTCGACCGCGCGGAGCTTCTCCTCCGTGATCCTCGTGCCATAGGGGAAACGTGTCGCCAGACACGCAAAGGATGGCTTATTCCATGTGGGAAGTCCTTCCTTCTCCGACAGGATGCGGATCTCCTCCTTCGTGAGCGCCGCCTCCTTCAAAGGGCTCACGACGCCCAGCTCGGCAAGCGCTTTCAGCCCGGGGCGATAGCCCTTCGTATCACTGAAATTTGTCCCGTCGATGATATAAGCGATCTGATGCTCCTTCGCCAGCTCGCCCAGAGACGAGAAGAGATAGGTCTTACACCAGTAGCAGCGATCCTTCGGATTGTCAGCAAAGCCCGGCGCAGCGAACTGATCCCTTTCCACAATCACCTGCCGGATGCCGCGGGACGTGCAGAAATCCTTCGCCTCTTCGATCTCACGCGCGGGGACGGAATTTAGCTTCATCGTCACCGCGACAGCCTTATCACCGAGCGCCTTGCAGGCCTCATGAAGAAGAAAGGTCGAGTCCACACCGCCGGAAAAAGCGACGGCGACTGAGCCAAGTGTTTTCAAATGTGCTTCAAGCGTTTTCTGCTTGAGAAGAATGCTTTCATGGATCATAGGAGAGTCTCCTTTGTTAGGGTTAGCCCCGGGGATGTGCTGTCCCTTGATTATTTGTGAAACAGGGGGAACGGGTTCAGAGAGTTCAGAGGGGGTGGTGCGGCGCATAAATCATGATGATACCCGAATGTTGTATTTAGTCACCAGTCACACCTAATCCCCAATCCCTAGCCACTCATTCCTGCTTTCAAACTTCAGGGCTCTCGTGGCGGCTTCGCCGAGATCCTTCGGCTCAGGTCGCAGCTGTTCTGGCATTCGTTATCTCACATACGACGTTTCTCGCCGCTCAGGATGACGAAACGGGGCGATGCCCGAAAGTGGCATTTAAGTCACTAGTCACTAGCCACCAGCCACTAGTCCCTAGCCACTAGTCCCTAGCTCCTAGTCCCTAGCTACTAGAATCCAGTCACCCCAAAATATACTTCTTTCGCGTCTTGAAAAGCAAGACAAAAAGTCCGACGGCCGTGACGAACCAGCTCAGCGGATACACCGTCATAAGGCAGTCAAAGCTGGGGATGGCAGGAAATACGGCCCACATGTACAGGATACGGAAGCCGCAGATCCCGACGATCGTGATGAGCGCCGGAGAAAGTGAATTGCCAAAGCCGCGGAGATAAGCGGAGATCATTTCGATGGCCAGATTCAAAGGCTCCGCCAGAATGATATAGCCCATGCGGGTGACGCCATAGCTGATGACCATCACATCGCTGGTAAAAAGCGCAAGCAGTGATGGTGAAAAATACAGGATGGGCGCTCCGATGATGACGCAGACGACCAAATTCTGCAAGGTGGTGATGACCCCGACGCGGCGGCAGCGCGCCATGTTGCCGGCCCCGTAGTTCTGCCCGACGAATGTCGTACATGCCTGCCCGAACGCATTGACAAAGATATAGCAAAGAATATCCAGATTAAACGCCGCCGCCGTTGCCGCCATGACATCCGCGCCAAGGCTGTTGATCGCCGACTGGATCACGATGTTCGACAGACAGAAGACCGCCGCCTGCAACCCGGCCGGTGTGCCGATGCGAAGGATCTCCCGCAAAATATACAGATCAAAGAGCGATGCCCTGCATTCCAGATGGATCTCATGCGTGCTGCGAAGCAGGATCGTCACCAGCATGGCGGACGAAAGAAGCGTCGCACATGTCGTAGAGATCGCCACAGCTGCCACGCCCTGATGAAAAAACGCCACCAGCGTGTAGCTGATGATGACCTTGATGACCCCCGCCAGCGCCAGACAGAAGAGCGGCGTCCTCGTATCTCCCTGACTTCGGAAGATGGCAGACGCAAAATTATAGACCAGGATCCCCGGCAGTGCTAGGAAGAAAATGCGCAGATACCGGGCAGAGAGCGGCATGAGCGCATCCGGCACCTGAAGCAGCGAGAGCAGCGGCGCCGCGACAGCTTCGCTCAGACAGGTCATCACGATCCCCGCGGCAAGCGCAAAGGCAAGCGTCGAAAAGACCGCCCGATGGATCCCCTCCCGATTTCCCTTCCCTGTCATTTGGGAAATCACGACATTCGCCCCGATCGAAATACCGATAAAAAATGTCACGATGAAGCCGATGATGGGCACATTGCTCCCGACAGCCGCCATCGCTTCCTTCCCGACAAACTGCCCCATGATGATGGTATCGATGGTATTGAACACCTGCTGCAGCATGCCCGTCAGTGCCAGAAGCAGCGCAAAACGGATCGTTTTTCTTCCGATCGGTCCATGCGTCATATCTATTTTTTTCATATATACCTCTTACCCGGCAGACAAAGGACAGCGATCGGGAAGGCACAAGGGAAATCACCTCTGCGCCCCGAAGCCACCGGATGGCCTGTTAAATATATTTCTTATTATATCATTCCTGACAACCTGCCTTGCAAGCACGCCGCCTCTTGCCAAGACCGGCCATTGGCTCTATGATATAGAGGAATCGTCATTTATGCACATGCCTTCTGGCTATCGAAAGGCATGCCTAAACAGTGACTAGTGACTAGTGACTGGCGGATTCTCTCACACTGCCATTTCGAGAGAGCGAGAAATCTTTGTCATTCGCATTCAAGTGGTCGATGTCAGGAACCCCCAAACGGGAAGCCTGTTATCTTAATAACCTTCGGGCATCGCCCCTTTACATAAATCGACGCGGAGCGGCGCTCGGGTGCTTTCATAAATCGCCTGCTTGAGACACTCCTTCCCGCTCGCTTGCATGCCGCCAGTGCCCTATCCGCCCCTGCGGGGCACCTTCCCCTCGAGGGGAAGGCTGGCGATACGGGGGAAACCTGCCGTCGCAAACTTTCGGGCATCGCCCCGTTTCGTCATCCTGAGCGGCGAGAAACGTCGTATGTGAGATAACGAATGCCAGAACATCTGCGACCTCGTCATCGATCTCGGCGAAGCCGCCACCTTCATTTCTCATTCCTCATTCCTCATTCGAGCAAAGATCTCATCCCCCATCAAGGTAATGCTATTAAGTTAAAGAAATCGTTAGCTACGTAACGTCTTGCTTCCCCCTTCGGGGGAAGTGCCGAAGGCAATAGGGGCATGCTAGCGGTATAGCGTGCTATGTTGAATAGTCCGATGCTATCGATATTCCAACACTTTCATGCAATACCGCTACGTAGCCCCCTCACCCCTTCGGGGAGCTCCCCCGATGGGGAGCCAAGAACGTTCTGCCGCTTAACTTAATAGCATTACCCATCAAGGGGCGGCACGCCCTCGGGGCTAACCCTGAACCCTTGTCCCTTTATTGATTTCCTCTAAGGAGGCATCGCTTATGGATCTATTCGGACACGAAGACCCGGAAGAATATATCGTCCGCCGCAGGCAGGAGATGGAGCGCCCCACCGGCTTTGCCACGCACGAAGCGCTGAAGGAAGCCATCACCTCCTGCAGCCGCTGCCCGCTTCGCCGCGAAGGCGGTCTTGGCCCCGTGCTCTCCACCGGCCCTGCGGATGCCCCGCTCATGATCGTCGGCGAAGGCCCCGGGGGTGTCGAGGATGACTACGGCGGCCCTCTGATCGGCCCCTCCGGGCAGCTGCTGGACAAGGCGCTCGCCTCCGTCGGCATCACCCGCGACCATGTCTACGTGACAAACATCGTAAAATGCCGTCCGCACGGCAACCGCACCCCCACCATGGACGAAGGGCATTTCTGCGGAAGCATCTGGCTTTTGCAGGAGATCGCACTCGCACGCCCTGCCGTCATCATCGGTCTTGGCAAAGTCGCACTCCGCTTCTTTCTGGGCCGCGAAGCCGGCATCATCCGCTCCCGCGGTCACTGGATCGATTTCCATGGCATCCCCGTCATGCCGACCTTCCATCCCGCTTACCTTCTCCGCCAGAGCGGCCGCGCTCTCGTCGATGCGAAATGGCAGGTCTACTACGACCTCAAAGCCGCCAAGGAACGCGCCGCCGCCCTCCGTCCAGACTGGGTATGGCAAAGCGACACCCCGCCAAACCTTTTGGAAGAGCTTGCCGCGGAGCGCGCGAAACGGCACTCCCAGGGGTGATGTACTCACCGATTCCCATAGCTTCTGTAAGAAAGGACCCTTATGCACACACTCTTGACCATCCTCATCGGCCTTGTCATCGCCGGCTGGTTCCTCTACTGCCTCTACCGCATGCTGCGCGGCGCGCGCGGCAGGGACTGCGCCAGCTGTCACCTCGCCGGCGGCTTCGACTACAAAAGCAGTGCGCCTGTCAAGCCCGCTGACATGAAGCGCAAAGAGATCGTCACTGACACCGGCCATCTCATCATCGTCGACGAAGAAGCGGCGAAGAGACGCCGCGAACGGATCCGGAAGATGATGGAGGGGAACTGACGGGGACTGGCAGTTGGTGACTAGTGACTGGTGACTAGGAGCCTCTCGTATCGTCATTGAAAGCGTTGCCGAGAAATCCTCCTTGCAGACCGATAAACGATGTATGTGTGAACGCAGAAATACGGTGCATCAAGACGTCGTTTCCCTGCCAGTGCCTATGTGATACGGACCGCAGTGCAAGAAAGATCCCTCGGCTGCGCTCGGGATGACGATACAGGAAAAGGATACCCCAAAAAGTTTGAAAACAAGGATGAGTGGCTAGTGACTTACATACCACTTTCGGGCATCGCCCTATATATATTTGCGGCGAAGCCGCCACCACAACCCTGAACCCTGAACCCTGAACCCTGAACCCTGAACCAAAAAACAAGCCATCTTTTACCACGAAAAGATGGCTCTGTTTTTTTACAATGTCCGTCCCATATCGACGGCCATCTGCTTATCTCTTTCCGGCGAACGGCCAGCGATGGTGAGATAGCCGCCGATCATCGCGCCATTGAGCCCCGCCGAGAGGGCAAAGGCCTGCATGTCACGGAGCGAATTCTCACGTCCCGCGCATACGCGCATGATGGCGTGAGGCAGGATAAAGCGGTACATAGCGAACATCCGAAGGATCTCGATCGGCTTCGGAGGCTTATTCTTGCCAAAGGGCGTTCCCGGGATGGGATTGAAAATATTGAGCGGCACAGAGGTGACGTGATGCTCACGAAGAGCAAAGGCCATGTCTATCCGGTCTTCATCCGTTTCCCCCAGCCCGAAGATGCCGCCGGAGCAGACCTCCAGACCCGCCTGCTGGATGCGGCGGATGTGCGCTTCCTTTTCCTCATACGTGTGTGTGGTGCAGATGGCGGGGAAATGGCGCTTCGCCGTTTCCAGATTGCAGTGGATGCGCTGGCAGCCTGCCGCCTTCAGCGTCTTCAGCTGCTCTTCGGTCAGAAGTCCGAGCGAGCAGCAGACGGAGAGCTTCGTCTCTTGGGTGATCCGCTTCACCGCTTCTACGATGGAAGCAAACTGCACGGGATCACTCTGCCCGCGGCCGGAGGTGACGATGCCGAAGCGTTCTGCACCATAGGCCTCTGCCTGTTTGGCTTCGCGGAGCAGATCCTCCGGACTTCTTAGCGGATACTCCTTGACGCCGGTATGATACCAGCCCGACTGCGCGCAGAACTTGCAATTCTCCGTACAGCGTCCGCTTCTGGCATTCACATCGCTGCAAAAGCGCATCTGATCGCCGCAGAAGGTCTTCCGGATCTTGTCTGCTGCCGCCATAAGGAAGAAGGGCTCCTCCTTTCCGGCCACAAAGAGCGTCTCTGCCTCCTCCCTGGAGATCTCTCTACCCGCGAGCACCTGATCCATACACCGAGTGATGGTTGCTATATGTTCATCCATGATTTGCCTCATCATTTTCTTTCAGGAAAACACCGATTCGGTCTAAGGAAACACTGATTAAATCGTTGTCAGATTTCATTCTTGGATTTTTATACAAAGCGAGGAATCATCTGACGCGAATAGCGAGCTATTTAAGGAAGATGATGACGAAGCTATGTATAAAAATCCATGTGAAATCCGACTCTGCGATTTAATCAGCGTTTCCTTAATTCTCACGCATCCCTGCCTTCAATCGTTTCAGTATGTTGCGCCCGATCTCCACATTCCAGTACGCATAGATATAGGCCTCGATGATAAAGAGGATGGCGAAGAAGATCATGCCGCCCGTGGTATAGGCTGCTTTCTCCGGACTGGGGTCCATCGAGAAGAGACGCGCGAGCGGCTGCCAGATCCAGCGGATGACAGAAGCCAGACGTTCGATGCTCGCCGCCAGTGCGTCTGCGATACCGAGGATATAGATGGAGAATGTCACCTTGTACGTCATTTCCACCAGAAAGGCCAGCGCGACCACATGCACGGACTTCACAAAGGACAGTCCGTGGATGAAGCTGTAGCCCAGTGCAAGCCCCAGTGCTGCCGCATAGAAGGCTGTCGTAAGACCGATCTCCGGCCCGCCGATCATGTTCACGAGCAGGATCTCTGCGACCGCCGTACCGATGCCCCAGCGCATGCCGTGCAATCCGGCAATGACCGCGATCGGCACGGCGGATGCCATCATCGTGACTGCGACCAGAAAGGGCATGACGAGCTTCAAGAGCACCAGAATGGCTGCGATCGCTGCCGCCGCTGCGGCCTCCGTCATATATTTTGTTTTCCTTACAGAAGGATTTGTAGGTGTCAATAGCGGCTCCTTTCGGGAAATGAACAAGAGGGGTGAGGAAATGCTAGTCCCCAAACTCTTTGACCAGCTCTTCTTTCTCTCTGCGAGAGAGCTTCTTCATATGATACTCGGCACTTCTTGCCTCGTGCTCGCTCTCCCATTCATGATACCACACAAGCTCCACCGGGCGGCGGCTTTTCGTATATTTGGCGCCTTTTCCCGCATTGTGCATGGCGATGCGGCGATGGACATCGTCCACCGTGAAGCCCGTATACAGCGTCCCGTCCGCACAGCGGACCATGTAGGTGAAGTAAGCACGTTTGGTTTCCGACATACATCATTCCTTCTTCAAGGGGCAACTTGAACCCTGAACCTTGAACCCTGCTCTCGATGTGTGGGAAAAATGAGACGGCCCGCAGCGGCAGGCTCATTCTTGCTGAATCAAGTATGAAGTGAATGGTCCCGGGTTCAGGGTTGTGGGTTCAGGGTTGTGGTGCGGCGCATAAAATATAGAAGCGCCGCGGAGTATCTATAGTGGCGATGCCCGCTTGCCGTATGCAAACCGCAAGCCTTAGCCCGTTTAGGACTGGCTTCCAAACAACGTCTTGCTTTCAAACTTGTGGTGTGGTGCACAAAAGGAAGAAGCGCCGCGGAGTATTCATTATGCTGCGGGAAGAGGAGGCGGCATATGGGAACCCCGAACCCTGAACCTCGAACCTTGAACCCTGAACCTCGAACCCTGAACCCTAAACCTTGAACCCTCCTAGTGGCTCATGCCTTAGTACCACTCATTGATCCAGTTCTTCTGCTTCGGCAGCATGGCATCTGCAAGGCGCAGGATCTGATCTCTGTCTGCGCCGTCAAGCCAGCGGATCAGGTCCAGTGCAAGAAGCTCGGAGAGATCCGCCGCGCCGAAGAACCATTCGGCGAGTGCGGAGGCGGAGAGGGTGAAGGAAGGCTCAGGGATGTGTTCTCCCAAGGACAGGCCGGAGATGTCCTCGATGTGGCACTTGAGAGAGTAGAAAACATCCTCCTTCAGCGCACGGATGCGTCCGTCCTCTGCGCGGAGGACGTAGATGCCGCTGTTCTCCGGAAGAAAAGCGTCTGTCAGCTGGAAAGCCAATTCACCGCTAAGACGCCTGTCGCAGGAAAGACCGTCGAACGCCGCCACCGGGTCGACGATGCGTCCGAGCATGAAGGGGAAGGTGCGGTTCTCGATGTAGCAGTGCTCCGCACCATCCGGCCATGTACGATAGGAGGTGTCATCGAGCGGTTCGTACCAGAGGCATTCCCTGACCGAGCCCTGATGGCCAGCAAGGAAGGCATACAGCCCGCGCCGCCCCGCTTCCGAAGAGAAGGCCATCTCGGAAACGGCGAGCTTCCGGTCAGAGATGGTGTAGAAGAGATAGCCGCAGGGCCCGGCTCCGTCATAGACCAGTGCGCCATAGCCCTCGAGCAGGGCGGCCTCGATGTGCCGCCGCCAGGAGGCCTCGTCGCGGAGCGCATAGCCATTTCTGTTTCCGGTATAGGCATCATACACGGAGGCAAGCTCCTGCCATTCATCCGCAGAGGAGATCGACTTCGCGCGCGCTGCCCGTTTCCCCAAGAGGGCCAGCTTCTCCGGCGCAGCCGTCCGCGCCCACTGGTGGCAGTAGAAGCCGAAGCCGAGCGGCAGGTAGAAGGATGCCGCTGACGGCATGAGGATCTGGAAGGCTCTCCCTTCCCGCTGCGCTGCATGGAAGCTGCCGCGCAGGAGCTCCTTGGCGAGCCCCCGTCCGCGCGCCGCCGGATGTGTCGCGACGCCGACGATGTAGTCCGTCTGATAGGAATGGCCCCGGACGAAGATCTCATAGGGACGCAGGTGCAGGTCACAGGCGATGCTACCGCCCTCTTCCCCCACGAGGACCTCCTCCATATGAACCAGCCGCTGGAAGTACCAGATGAAGAACGGATCGGTCGCCGGCTCGAAGCAGTAGCTCCAGAGTGATCTCACGGCGCGCTCATCCGCGGGAGAGGCTTTTCGAATTTTCATTTTGTCTACCTCGTGAGGAAAATAAAAGAGTAAAGGGTGCAATGGATGCAAGAGGTTAACGGGTTCTAAAGGTTCAGTGGGTTCAGGGTTAGCCCCTGGGGCGGCTCGTCCACTGATTGTGGATGAAAGCTTTGCTCGCCAGTTAGGAGTGAGGAGTGAGGAGTTAGGAGTGCTGGTGCGGCGCATAAAAATATGGAAGCACCGCAAAGTATAGATAGTGGCGATGCCCGAAAGTGGCATTTAAGTCACCAGTCACTCGAAGCTCCTAATCCCTAGCTACTAATCCCTAATCCCTGCTTTCAAACTTCGAGGTTCAAGGTTCAGGGCTCTCGTGGCGGCTTCGCCGCCTTTTTGGAGAATGGTAATCTCGTATCGCAGCCTTCCCCTCTAGGGGAAGGTGCCCCGAAGGGGCAGATAGGGCACAAGCGGTATGAAAAAGAGCGGCAAAGAGCATCTCAAGTCAACGATTTACGAAAGCACCCTATCCACCGCTTTGCGGTCCCCCCTTCCCCATACGGGGAAGGCTCATCGGTGGCGGCTTCGCCGCAGTATAAAGTTGGCGATGCCCGAAAGTAGTATTTAAGTCACCAGCCACCAGTCACTGTTTCAGCACCACATCATATTTCTCCGTCAGATGATCGGGATGATAGCCCATCTTGGCTTCGCGAAGGCCCGGGAGGCCGAGATCTTCTTCGCGGTTCACGAATTCAGTCTCCGCAAATTCATGAATGAGGAAATCACGGTTGATCGCCTGATAGAGACCACGGATCTCCGGATTTGCTTTTTCGAAAATGATATGCGCCATTTTTTCATTGATGCTATCGCCATTCGTGAAGGCCTCGACCTTGCCGTAGATGCGAATGACCGCGCCTTTCACGCCGAGCGCATCCCAGTTGTCAAAGCAGCGCTTGATCGCCTGCTCCTCTTCCTCGATGTCTCCGTGACGGAGAAACCAGTCGTGGATCCCCGCCTTGGCATCCTCCAGATTCTCCTTTGTGATAGCCTCGTACTGATAGTCTGCGTACTGGCGAAGGAATCCGTTCAGATGGTTCTTCTTCATGCGGAGCTTCTTGCCCGGCAAACGGATCATATCCTCCGTCCTGTAGATGTACTCTTCGTTGTCCCGGTCTTCGATGAAATCATATTTGCCCGGCACGAGACGTTCGATCTGCTCTGTCACCCAGGAAGAGGCGGACTTCAAGCGGAAAGGCAGTCCCAGCTTGTCGTACTCCTCATGGATGAGGGCAAGCCCGTGTACGAAATTTTCCTCCGCCTTGGCAAACGGCGGCATGAAGAAGGTATCCTTCCCTGTCCCTGCGCGGACGAAAAGTATGCCGTCCTGCTCCGCCCAGGACGTCTGATACGCATCCTGCCACAGGAAAAGTGTATTGAAGGTGCAGTCGATCTGCTCGTAATGATGCACGGCAAAGTAGCTGTCGATCCGTGCTTTGTCTTCTATACGAAAGGGTTTGAATTCCATGGTAATATCTATGCTCCTTGTGAGGCGATCTGTGACCGGCCGCCGGTCATGGCTCTCTTATATTCAAAAAATTAAATAACCTGTTTCTATTTTACCACAGCCTGCAAGAGGACAAGAAAGAAAGGATCCAGAAGTGCATTCCGTTCCCCATTTCCAACCCTTCGTCCTTATGCTATAATATAATCAATATGATACAGTACGGGTATCAGCGTCTGATTTCCGCACAAGTCGAGGTTTCTGCAAGCGATTGTCAGAAACTTTTCTTTCCCTGTAAGGCGGACCGGGGTACCGGCCGCTTATCCAAGAAGGATGATGTGATGAAGCAGAAGAGATCCCCTGCCCGGGACGCTTCTCTTCGCAGATCAAGGATCACCCACAGGGGAAAGCTGTATTTCAAGAAAAGGAGGATACCATGGCAGGGATAGATCAATTTCGCGGAGCGCTTCTCGCAGGAGCCTGCGGTGATGCGTTAGGTTATCCGCTGCAAAGTTTTTCCGTCAGTCGTATCCAGCGCCGCTTCGGGCCCTTCGGGCTGCGCACGCTGGTGCGGGACGCGAAGAATGGGAAACTAGCGCCTGTGTCAGACAACACCCAGATGGTACTGGCAACGATCGATGGGATCTTATGGGCAGATGCCAAGAAGCTGGAGATCTTGGAAGGGGTGTACCGCGGATACATGCGCTGGTTTTACAGCCAGACGGGCGAAGAACCGCGCCGCGGACAGAAGACATGGATGCGCCGCCAGCCGCATGAAAGAGAATTCTGCCTCGTCCGAGAAAAATTCATGCACGAGCGCCGCAATCCGGAGGAAGGGCTGCTCTCCGCCTTCTCAAAAGACGGCCGCGGATCGACGAAGCTCAAGGTGAATGACAGCAAGGGCAGCGCCGCTCTCATGAGAGCCGTCCCTGTGGGTCTCCTTTTTGCCGGTGATGAGAAGCTCGCTTTCGACACTGCGGTGAAGCTCGCTGCGCTCTCTCATTCAAATCCGACAGCCTACTACAGCGCCGGCGCTCTGGCCGCGCTCATTTCCTGTCTCACCTATGGCCTGACGCTGCCGAAGTCTCTGGAGCGTGTGACCGTCCTCCTCTCGAAGCAGCACAAGACGACAGGCATCATCGGTCTCCTCACCGCCGCGGTCGAGCAGGCGAATGCCCGCCCCGCCGGAAAGAGCGGCACATGGGACCACATCGACAGCATCGCCTCCCTAGGAAGCGGCGTAAATGCCGATGAAGCCCTCGCCATCGCCATCTACTCCGTCCTCGCACTCGATGATCCGCTCGATGCACTCATCACCGCTGCCAACCATGGCGGCAAGAGCAATACCACGGCCGCCGTGACCGGAGCCATCGAAGGCGTCCGCTTCGGCACCGCCTTCATGCCTGACTATTGGGCCGATATCCTGGAGGGACAGAATGTCATCTCCTTCATGTCCGACAAGCTCTTCTATGTGTATCAGAAATATAATCCATAAAAAAGGGGCTGTGAAGAAATGAATCCCCATTTCTTCACAGCCCCTTTTTACTTTGCTTTCATTTGGTTCAGGGTTCAAGGTTCAAGGTTCAGGGTTCAGGGTTGAGGTGGCGGCTTCGCCGCCTTTTTTTAGAAGATGGTATTCTCGTATCGCAGCCTTCCCCTCTAGGGCAATGCTATTAAGTTAAGGAAATCGTTAGCTACGTAACGTCTTGCTTCCCCCTTCGGGGGAAGTGCCGAAGGCAATAGGGGCATGCTAGCGGTATAGCGTGCTATGTTGAATAGTCCGATGCTATCGATATTCCAACACTTTCATGCAATACCGCTACGTAGCCCCCTCATCTCACTTCGTTCGAAATGGCGTCTCACTGGATTTTCGCGTCGCTTCACTCCTAAAAATCCAGTTCGCTTGCACAACCCCTTCGGGGAGCTCCCCCGATGGGGAGCCAAGAACGTTCTACCGCTTAACTGAATAGCATTACCCCAATGGGGAAGGCTATTCAGTTAAGCGGCAGATGGAACGCGAAAATGAGATGATCGTTATTTCACATCCCCTTTTTTAGTGAATGGAAGAGACTCTCTCCATGTCATTTCGGGGAAAAGAGTCTTTCCTTTGGGGCCCGCCTTCTCACTTCTGCACCGCTGTGAGCAGCTCCGCTCTTGTACGCACCTTGAACTTCGTGAGCAGTTCATTCACATGGTAGCGGACGGTGCGGGGCGAGATGGAGAGCGCTTCGGCAATGGCCTTATATGTTTTTCCTTGAGAGAGAAGCTCTAAGATGAGCTTCTGCCGGGGCGAAAGGTCGGGATAGCGGGAAAGCGTCCGTTCGGAGAGCACCTGCTGGACATACTCATAGTTTGAGCGGCCTTGCGAGCGGGGAAACCGTTTCTTGTCAGGCATCATGCTCCACGGATTCGATACATGGATATGCACGATGCGAAGCGCATCGTCCTCGATATGAAAGATCATGGTGCCGCGCTGGTTCTCCGAAAGAAGAAGCCCGGTCTCCTTTTTCGTCGAAAGCGGAATGATGGAAAGGACCAGAAGGACGGTGTCGCTCACCCACTGCACGCGGTAGCGGCCTTTCCCCACGCTGATCAGCGGGACCTCGTTCAGATCTCGCTGGCTTGAAAAATCAGTGATGGCGTCCTTCTTGCTCAGATAGTTCTCGCCTTCTACGGCACCGATCCAGCTGAAGCTTTCCTGTGACAGGTAGTCATCCAGATCCTTGGGATGGATCGTCTTTTCATAGAATCCGCGATGCATCATCTCACTGATGCGTATCGCTTCCTTTTCCCAGTACCTTCTCTTTGTCTCCTCCATAACGCTCCCCCTTAATGTCCGTATTATAGCATAAAATAAAAATGACTGTAAGCCACCGGGCTGTTGCCATTGGATGGGGTTTGGAAGGCCCTGACAGCGGACATGCATCGCACCTTCTCCGCGGCTATGACCATCTGTGCTATAATAAAATCAGCTAAAACCATTTACAAAAGGAGCGATATCATGGCTTTTAAAGAAATCAAAGCAGAAGAACTGACTTGGAATCCATTCACACAGATCGGCAAGGGCTGGTTCCTGGTGACGGCAGGGGATGAAAAGGCATCGAATACCATGACCGTCAGCTGGGGCGGCCTTGGCGTATGGTGGGGCAAGGACGCAGCGACCATCTATATCCGGCAGAACCGCTGCACGAAGGAATTCATCGATGCGAAGGAGACCTTCACCATCTCATCGCTTCCGGAAAGCTATAAGAAAGAGCTGGGATACATGGGCTCCCACTCGGGTCACGATGGTGACAAGTGGGAAGCATGCGGTCTCCATCCCTATCCCGTGGACAACACCTGCGGCGTAGCGGAAGCGGATGTGATCCTCGTGTGCAGGAAAATGCTTCAGACAAAGCTCGACGACAAGACCTTCCTCGACCCGTCTATGGAAAAACGCTGGTACGATGGAAAGGAAGCAGGAAATTTCCACACCATGTACATCGGTGCGATCGAAAAGGTACTGGTGAAAGAATAAAGAAGGAGCTGTGAAGAAATGAATTCTCATTTCTTCACAGCCCCTTTTTACTTTGCTTTCATTTGGTTCAGGGCTCAGGGTTCAAGGTTCAGGGCTCTCGTAGCGGCTTCGCCGCCTTTTTAGAGGATGGTATCCTCGTATCGCAGCCTTCCCCTCTAGGGGAAGGTGCCCCGAAGGGGCGGATGGGGCACTGGCGGTATGAAAGAGGATGATGAAAGCGGAAAGGGGCGCGGCACATGTGGAGAAAGCGTGAGTCATAGGCCGCGAACGAAAAAGATTTCTCGCTTACGCTCGAAATGACGATACGAAACCATCTGATGTCTTCCAGTCTTCTAGTCACTAGTCACCAGTCACTAGCTACTAGTCATCCGACATGGCATCCATGATCCTCCATGCAAAAATCCCGCTATCTTTCAAGATAGCGGGATTTTTATGGAACCGTGAACTCTCAATTCGTCGGCTTATCCGTTCCCTCCTGCGGCTTCGCCGGTGTTTTGCCGGTGATGCGGTCGAGGAGCTTGCTGCCGGCGGATTTCTTTTCCTTATCCTTCTTCTCTTTTTCTGCCTTGGCTTTGTCTTCTGCTTCCTTCTTCGCCTGCGCCTCGCGGGCTTTTGCCATTTCAGCACGTACAGAATCCGGAATATCGAAAGACTTCGACTTGTACTGACCGAGAGCCACGCTCATGAAGTCGCGCCAGATGGCTGCCGGGATCGTACCGCCGGTGTAGCCGGCATTGGTCGAGGTATCGTCGCCGATCCAGACTGCCGTAACGAGCTCCGGCGTGTAGCCGACGAACCAGGCATCGTGCTCGTCATCGGTGGTCCCGGTCTTGCCGGCTGCGGTGCGGCCGATGGCCGCATTGCCGCCGGTGCCTCTGGAAACGACCTCTTCCAGGATGCTCGTCAGGCGGTATACCGCATTTTCACTCACGACCTGCTTGCCGGGAGCGGGCTGTGAATGATCCTCGAGCACATTGCCATTGCGATCGACGACCTTCAGGATCGCCGTCGGTTCGACGAGCTTGCCGCCATTCGCAAAGACGCTGTACGCCTTCGCCATATCGATCAGGGAGACGCCATTGGTCAGGCCGCCGATGGAGGCCGCGAGGTTGTTATCATTCGCCTTGCCGTCCTTCACGAGGGTGGAAATGCCGCAGGCCTCCGCAGTAGCGAGGATCTTCGACATGCCGACCTTGTCTGCGAGGTCAATGGTCGGGATATTCATGGAATGTACGAGCGCTTCTTCGAGCGTCACCTTGCCGCCCGAGGTGCCGCCGTAGTTCTTCGGCGTCCAGCCGCCCGCATAGGTCTTTTTCTCATTGCTGATGGTATCGTAAGGGCTGTACTTGTTTTCAAACGCCGTCAGATACACGAACGGCTTGAAGGCCGAGCCCGGCTGACGGACCATCTGTGTCGCGCGGTTGAACTGGTCTTCGCCGCGTCCGCCGACCATGGCTTTGACATGGCCCGTACCTGTCTCGATGGTGACGAGCGCTCCCTGCGGCTGGGTAAGGCCCTTGCTGTTCTTATTTCCTTTCGGCAGCTCGGCGGCGAGTGCCTTCTCCGCTTCCTTCTGCATGTCGAGATTCAGCGTGGTGTAGACCTGCAGTCCTTCTTTGTAGATCGCATCTGAATCATACTTGTCGCTGATGGACTGGATGACATAGTTGATGAAATACTGCGCGGTCCCCGCGCCGGATTTTCCTTTGTCCTGCTTGGCCAGATGCACATCGGCCGCCTTCGCCGCCTGTGCGTCCGCTGCGGAAATGTAGCCGTACTTCGCCATCTGATCGAGTACGATCCCCTGACGGTACTTGGCTGCTTCCAGACTGCGGAAAGGCGAGTAATAGTTCGGACTGTTCGGAAGGCCTGCCAGCATCGCACACTGCGAGAGTGAGAGATCCTTCACATCCTTTCCGAAATACACATGCGCCGCGGTCTGGATGCCATAGCAGCCCTGACCGAAATAGATCTGGTTCATGTACATTTCCAGGATCTGCTTCTTGGTGTACTTGCTTTCGATCTCAAAAGCCAGCACCACTTCGAGCAGCTTTCTTTTCAGCGTCTGCTCCTGCGTGAGGAAGGCATTGCGCGCGAGCTGCTGGGTGATGGTCGAACCGCCCTGCCCTGTCGCATTGCCGCTCGTCAGATTCGCAAAGACCGCACGCAGGATGCCACGCGGATCGACGCCATGATGCTCATAGAAACGCACATCCTCGGCCGCGACGAATGCATTCTGCAGATTCTGCGGCACCTGAGAGATCGGCACCGGGATACGGTTCTCTTCCGCATGGACGGTCGTGATGAGCCGTCCCTTGTCATCATAGATGCGCGAGGACGCATTCGGCGTGATGTTTCCTGCCACGTCCGGCAGATGGCTCGAGACAGACACAAAAAATCCGGCCGCCGCGCCCGCGACTGCGATGAAGCAGATCACGAAGAGAAAGACCAGCGCTTTCTTGAAAGTGGATCGCTTCTTCGGCTGCTCCCTGCGAATATCTGAATTCTTCATAGATCGCTCCTGTGATCGAAAATGTAAATCGCGTTCTTCCTATTTCATCCAAAAACGCAATGGCATACAAGTATCTATATTATAGCACAGGTTGGGAATGAGAAACAGAAACAGGGCAGCCCATGGAACGTGCCGCTCTTTGAGCAGTTCAAAGCCTTTCTTGCACGAGACATGCGAAATGGCGGAGCGGCGCATATATATATGAGGCGATGCCCGAAGGTCTTATGAGATGACGCGATTCTCGCATCGTCAGCTAAAATGCGGCGAAGCCGCCACGAGAGCCTTGAGCCCTAGTTACCAGTCAACACACTCCACTTTTCTCCCTCCTTCCTTTGGAAGGAGGTGCCCCGAAGGGGCGGAGGTTGGCTCTCGAAACGGTATTTTCACACGCGGGGATGCTAACCCCGCCTCGCTTCGCTCGTCTGCCCCTTCCAGCGGAAGGGGCTGGAATGATTCTTAATCGGGCATTGCCCTTTATATAAATTGGCGCGGAGCGGTGGATAGGGTGCTTTCATAAATCGCCTGCTTAAGACGCTCTTTCCCGCTCTCTTTCATGCAATACCGCTGCGCAGCCCCCTCATCTCACTTCGTTCGAAATGGCGTCTCACTGGATTTTCGCGTCGCTTCACTCCTAAAAATCCAGTTCGCTTGCACATCCCATTCGGGGCACTGGCGGTATGAAAAATAAATGATCGAACGTCACTAGTCCCTACTCATCAGCATCAAAAAATCCGCTCCTTCCGGAGCGGATCTTCTCATTCCAGTATGAAATTGTGCTTCTCATCCAGATGCCCTGTGAGGCGAAAAAGCGCCGGCGCATCACTCGCATCGATATAGATGTATTTCCCTCTCTTGAGGCCGGGTGCCTTTCCGAAGGTGGTGGTGAAACGCTTCCAGTTCGGCGACCACTCCGTGCGGATGCCGGCGGCCTTCGCGACGGCCATCACGGGAAGATACACGTGTCCGTCCTTGCCATAGGCGTGGACATCGAGCAGCTGCCCTTTGAGATACAGGTCATAGACCTTTGCCACATAGCGAGGCTGTCCGTCCGAGCTGTCGATCGCCTGCTGGATGCTCGCATCATCGGCAAGACCACCCGCCCCCAGCTCCGCCAGCTTCTTTCTGACATCAGAGATCTCGAGCGGCTCTCGCCCATAGCCGTCAGGGTATATGTAGTAAACGACGGTTTTGTCCGGATCCATCTCTGTCACGACACGTTCATACTTGATGTCGACAGGGATCCCCTTCACGATGTGATCGAAGAGGTCTTCGACATCCTTCTCGTACATGCGAACGCAGCCGTGAGATGCGTAGCCGCCGATGGAGGACGGCACATTCGTCCCATGGATCCCATAATTACCGCCGATCCCGATCCAGCGATAGCCGAGCGGACAGTCCGGCCCCGACGGCACCTCGGTCTTCGGATCATCCGGATCGACCCAGGTCGGATTGATCTCCATTTCGACCACCTTGCGCCGCCCGATCGGTGTCGGAGAATCCGGCTTGCCCGGTGCGACAGGATACATGCGGATGCCGACGTCCCCCTGATACAGGGTGAGAAGGCGGCTCGCCAGATTGATCTCGATCCGCTTGTCCTCGAAAGCCGGTCTCTTCAGCGTGTCTTCCGCTTTCCCCTGCTTCGCTTCCGCCTGAGCAAGGAGCTGGGCGCCCGCATTGTCCTTCGCATCGGAGGAAACCAAAGGCATGGCACTGGCGGCGCAGAGCGCCATGGTCATGAGTATTTTTTTCAACAAAGAAATCCCACCTTTGCATTGATTTCTCTTTATTATAACATGTTTAGCAGAGGGTTCAAGATTTGCCCGCAGACCATGAGAACGCGGTGTCCTCGTATCGTTACCTCGCGAGGGGATGAAAGAGGAATGGGGATACTCTTTCATGCGTTCCCCCTTACTATGAAAACATCTCGTGATTGAAAAATGGCGCAAAAAGCTCCCCTCTATAACTTCCCATTA
>OIYF01000159.1_pt1 | contig 31485 bp, 24 predicted proteins | sample 1587971 | NCBI WGS metagenome assembly OIYF01 (sample SAMN03283248) | human gut metagenome | biome: human-associated habitat; material: feces | host: Homo sapiens | place: Peru | collected 2012 | reverse complement strand
CGGGCAGGTGGCTCTGAGGCTGGATGGCGATGGAGCGGCGCTGGTCAGCGCTGTCCCGCACACTGAAGTAGAAGTTCATGTCCTTTTCATAGCCCTTGCCGGTGATGAAATAGCCGATGACCTGCAAGCAGGTATCGGTGCTGTCCTTCTCGTCCACGCAGAGGTTCATATCTGTGTGCGAGTAGCCGTAGCCCTGAGGATCGACGCCGGGTGCGGTACGGCCATAGCAGAGACTGGCTCTGACATTTCCCAGCCATGTGTCGGCGTAGCTCAGATCGCCGGAGGCCTGGAAGCCGTCGGGTTTCTCCACAGAGAAGGTCAGGATGCCGTTGCCCATGTCGTCCACCAGGAACGTGCCCATCTTGTAGGTGCAGCCCTCCACGGTCAGCTCCGCGTCCAGCTTGCTCAGGTATTTGCCCACTAGACGCTGGGTGGTGGCCACGTCACCGGGGATGCGCTCCATGTCGGCCACGGGGACGTAGCCGCCCTTGCCGTCCTCGGCAAAATCCGGCGTGGAGTCGTCAATGTCGTCGGTAAAGGCATGGTGGGTGGTGTCGTCCACCTTTTCCGCGGGGGATACGTCGGCGCGGATGAGCACCACACCGGCGGCCACGGCCACGGTGAGGGTCAGGGCGGCGGCGATGGCGATCACAGCGCCGCGTCCTAAAATGCGGCGGGTCTTTTTCTCGTTCTGCATAGTCCTTTTGACCTCCGAAATTGTATCCGGGGAGGCGTGCAGGGCGGAGAAGGTTTTTTCAAAAAGCTCGTGTTGGGTCATACTGCGACACCTCCGATAAAATGTTTTTCAGCTTGGCCCTGGCGCGGGAGAGCCGGGTACGTACCGTTTCCTCCGGCACGTTCAGCAGCGCGGCGATCTCCTTTTGTCGGTAGCCCTCGTAATAGTACAGCAGCACCGGCAGGCGGTAGCGCCTGTCCAGCGACATCACCGCGTCAAACAGCTCCCGGCATTGGGGCTGCTCGAACACCAGCGTGTTCTCGTAGTCGGCGATGTCCTCCGCCTTGTGCCACGGGGCGCGGAGCACGTTCTTGCAGCGGTTGACCGTGACGCGAATGAGCCAATTCTTCACATGGGCGTCGCTTTCGAACGCCTTGTCCTCTTTGTACAGCTGTATCAGCACGTCCTGGGTCACATCGTCAGCATCGTCCCGGCAGCGCAGATAGCTTACGCCACCCGGAACACCGTGTCCATATACTTTTTTGCAAGATACGAAAACTGTTCTTCTGTCAACATAGGATTCTCCTTGAAAGGCCTTTCACTTACTATATCATTCAGGCTGCGGAAATGTTTCACATTTGAAAAGTTTTTTGAAACGGCCCTGTATTCTGACGCAAGCGAAACAAGAGGGGAATTTTTATTAGGAAAGCTGTTCGTAAAGCGCAAAAAATAACACTGCTTTCTGATCTCTAAAAAATCCAGTTCTCTACCACCCCAAGGAATCTAATGTAAAAGAAAAAAACTCAAGGGAAAAACCCTTGAGTTTCAACACTTTGGTACCCGAGGCGGGACTTGAACCCGCACGCTATTACGCACTACCACCTCAAGGTAGCGTGTCTACCAATTCCACCACCCGGGCTAATTGAAAGAGTTCCTGCACTTGTACCGAAGACCATTATTAAATGGTACCCGAGGCGGGACTTGAACCCGCACGCCATTACGCACTACCACCTCAAGGTAGCGTGTCTACCAATTCCACCACCCGGGCATAAATTTCATCAGACTACTTGTTTTCAGTCTGCTGAACTTTATCCTGAATTTCAGCTTTCACAGCTTCAGCTTTTGGCTGAGCTTCAGTTTTAACTTCTTCAACCTTAGCTTCTACAGCTTCAGCTTTTGGTGCAACTTCAGCTTTAACTTCTTCAGTCTTTGCTTCGACTGTAGCTTTAACATCTTCAGCCTTAGTTTCAACTTCAGTCTTAACTTCTTCAACTGCCTTTGGAGCTTCTACTTTAGTTTCCTCACCCTTTGGTTCAGCAACCTTTGGTGGTTCAGCAATCTTTGGCGCTTCTTCCTTAGGAGTTTCAACCTTTGCAGCATCACTTACTATAGGCTTATCAGCATCATTCTTTGGTGCAACTTGTTTCTGTTCAGATACATCTTGCTGTTCAGATACAATTTGATCAAAATCAGAACCAGTTTTAGCTTTGTGAGTATTAACATACCCGAGAGCCAAACAAATGATTACAAAGAGCGCAGACAAAAACCAAGTTGACTTAGTAAAAAAGTTTCCGCTTCCTACTGATCCGAACAATGTATTTGATGCACCAGCACCAAATGACGCGCCCATACCAGCACCCTTACCTTGTTGTACAAGAATAAACACAACAAGAAGGATTGCCACTATTAAAAGTAATACTATTAATATTGCATAAGCGTATGACATTCTTCCCTTCCTCAGCTTCTTTGCTGTTTTAATGGGCGTTATTTTATCAAAGAATTTCCCGATTTCAAGCTTTTTTCTTAAAAATTTTTCAAATTAAAGCTTAAAACGCCTTATCTGAGCGATTATTACCCACATTTGATTATAAACCACCCAAGAGAGCATCTCAAGAGTGGTTTATATGAGTGTAGTTTTAGCCACTTTGGCTTTAACGTTTTGGCAGCAAGAAGCTTAACTCTGACTTAAACGAATAATAACATTAGCAATTTCACGCGCTAATGAATTAACGAGTTCTTCGTCTTCACCTTCTACCATAACACGTACTAAAGGTTCAGTCCCAGATTTACGTAATAAAACGCGCCCAGCGTCACCTAAACGGTCTTCTGCTGACTTAACTGAAGCTAGTACTGTGTCATCACTTAATGCATCAAAGCCTGGCTTTAACCGAACATTGATCAATACTTGTGGGAACAATTTAAGATCCGCATGCAAATCCTTAAGAGACTTCTTGCTTTCACACATAGCTCTTAACACCTGCAAAGCAGAAATAATACCATCCCCTGTGGTGGTATGACGTAAGCTAATGATGTGGCCTGAATTTTCCCCACCTAAAGCCCAATTGTTTTCGAGGAGCTTTTCCATTACATAGCGGTCACCAACGTTGGCTCTCACGAATGGAATTTCATGGCGCGCTAACGCTTGTTCAAATCCGAGGTTAGACATTAAGGTCCCTACTACCCCACCAACAAGCTTACCCATTTTCTTTTGGTAACAAGCAATGATATAAAGAAGCACGTCACCATCGAGTATTTCACCATCACGGTCAACCATCAATACACGGTCACCATCACCATCAAAAGCAATCCCAAGGTCCGCTCTTGTTTCAAGCACCTTAAGCACTAGATTGTTCGGGTGAGTTGAACCATAACCATCATTAATGTTAGTTCCATTTGGTTCATTACCAATGGTAATAACTTCCGCCCCAAGTTCTCTAAATACCATAGGAGCCACTTGATAAGTAGCGCCATGAGCACAGTCGAGCACAATTCTTAACCCTTCTAAAGAGTAAATATTAGGAAATGAGCTCTTACAAAATTCGATATAACGACCAGGAGCATCGTCTTTACGGGAGGCCTTGCCTAATTCGCTAGATTCAGCAATAGTCATTTCTTCATCCATCAAAGCTTCAATCTGAAGCTCGATTTCGTCAGGGAGCTTAGTCCCATCTTTAGAGAAGAATTTAATCCCATTGTCATAAAATGGATTATGAGAAGCACTAATTACCACCCCGGCTTCCGCTCTAAAAGCACGAGTTAAGTACGCAACAGCAGGAGTAGGCATCGGGCCTAACAACACTGATTTAACCCCAGCTGCACTAAACCCCGCTTCTAAAGCAGCTTCTAACATGTAGCCAGAAATTCTGGTATCTTTCCCAATAATAACCTTCTTGGTGCCGTTTTTAGAGAGTACTTTACCGGCTGCCCACCCAAGCTTCATTACGAATTCAGGGACAATTGGGTAGTTACCGACCTTACCACGCACCCCGTCAGTACCAAAATATTTTCTTTGCATGACAAATATGTCCTTTTGTATTTGTTTTTAAATATCATGTGAACTTGTTAGTTCAATTATTCGTGGCAATGATGGCAGTATTACTTTATTGCCTTATTGCTTTGCTATATTACTTTGCTGTATTGCTATATCGCTTTACTTCTAGCCTTATCCATTCTAGTTCTAGCAGTTTCTAGTTCTAGCAACTTCTAGCTAGTTGCTCGATTTCGAGTCATGACCAAGCTTTATGATCTTCTTTAGCTCCGGCGCAGAATGCTCAAAACTTTGCGCTTTTTCCCAGCAAGTAATTGCTTGTACTGTTTCTTTAACGTCATGAACGCGCACAATATTAGCGCCCTTCATAATGGAATAGAGAGCTAAAGCGACAGAGCCGACCATGCGTTCGCTAACTGGTACATTCAAGAGATTGCCAATCATTGATTTACGAGACAAGCCAATAAGCATAGGCAAATCAAATGACTTAAAGGTTTCAAGACGCCCTAAGAGTTCATAGTTTTGATCTAAAGTTTTACCAAAACCTAGCCCCGGATCGATAATTATGTTTTCTCTCTTAATACCGGCATTTAAGCATTCATGAATTCGTTCAAAGAAGAATTCATTAACATCCCCAAGTAAATCCTTATACTGTGGTGCGTCTTGCATATTTTGCGGTTCACCCTGCATATGCATTAAACAAACAGGGATATTAGCTTTAGCACAAACTTCTAAAGCTCCTTCAACCTTTAAAGCTCTTATATCATTAATTAAATGCGCCCCTGCTTCCGCAGATTGCGCCATAACTTCAGGCTTTGAGGTATCAACAGAAATAAATACATCTAAGCCTTTAGATATACGTTCTACCACCGGAATTACTCGTTCAAGTTCTTCTTCCGTTGAAACTAAAGCTGCTCCAGGACGAGTAGATTCCCCACCAATATCAATAATAGTCGCCCCATCTCGACACATTTGAGCGGCAAAATCGTAGGCCGCGTTAGGCTTATTGTGCGTTCCCCCATCTGAAAACGAATCCGGAGTTACGTTCAAAATCCCCATAACCTTAGGAGTACTAAGATCCAGCGTTCTATTTCCTGAAACAAGCTTATATTTTTTCATATAAATATCCGTAAGGTAAACCAGCTTATGCTGGCCATAATAATCAGTATGAAAGCCAAGTAAGGAAGCAAGTTACCACAGCTTGCTTTTAACCACGGTTTAGATAAATCAAAGGGTTAACTCTATAGTCACCATAACCATCACCGATAATAGCTACCAAACTAGCAAACCATCACATGACGTTTCTAGGCTAAAGCTAGTCCCATTACCATTATCAGAAAAACCTTTTTATTTTTTAAGATGCCATTATAGGCAATTTAATCATATTATGAGAGCTTCAACGCCTTTTAGCAAAAGAATAAGCTCGATTTTTTGTAAATGCGCTGTTTATACTCACAAATAAAGCTTAAAACCATCCATATTTACCACTTCATAAACAAACCTTTTTCCTAAAAATTTCCTCTAAAAAATCCGCCCCACTCCAAAAATGTTTTTTTTCGGCGTCCATAAAAAAAGTCACCTTTTTACAAGGTGACTTTCTTAGTCTTAGGTTACCAAATTTAGTTACTAGTTTTTAGTTACTAGTTTTTGATTACTAGCTTTGGTGTTTTGTTACCAGATATTTATTTACCAACTAATAGATACAAGCTTATCTTTTAGCTTTAACTTTTGAGTCTAATAATTTAGCTAGAACTTAATTCGCCGCCAAACTATTAAAGTCCCCAACCGTTGTCGTTGTTATCATTTTTTGGTTGTTCTGGTTTTGGTTGTTCCGGCTTTGGCTGCCCTGGTTCTTGTGGTTTGGCTTCAGTCGCAGCCGGAGCTTCTTGGCTTGGCTGGCCATTAGCGTCATTTGAACCTTGGTTATCACCGTTATTAGAGTTAGCTGAACTTGAAGCTGAAGCTCCGTTAGGAGTTTGAGCAGGTTCGCTTACAGGGCGGCGGGCCATCAAATCATCAATTTGAGTAGCATCCAAAGTTTCATACTTCATAAGAGCATCTTTCATAGCATGGAGAATATCAATGTTATCTTCAAGAAGCTTACGCGCACGAGCATAGTTACGAGAAATAATTTCTTTTACTTCCGCATCAACCAATTGCTGAGTAGTTTCTGATAAGTTCTTAACTTGAAGCCCCATACTACCTAAGTATGATTCTTTTTCTTCATCGCAAAGAAGCTGAGGACCTAACTTGTCACTCATCCCCCAACGAAGAACCATTTTCTTAGCTAAATCGGTAGCGCGTTCAATATCGTTTGAAGCCCCAGTTGTAACTTTGTCAGCTCCGAACATCAATTCTTCAGCAATACGACCGCCATAAAGAGAAGCAATCATTGATTCGATGTATTCTCTTGTGTGGCTAAACTTATCGTTTTCTGGAAGATACATAGTAACCCCAAGAGCACGACCACGCGGAATAATAGAAACCTTATATACCGGATCATGATCAGGTACTAATTTACCAACAATAGCATGACCCGATTCGTGGTAAGCCGTATTGATCTTTTCATGTTCATCCATGGCCATAGAACGACGTTCAGTCCCCATAAGGATCTTGTCTTTAGCCAATTCAAATTCAGTCATGCTCACTAAATTTTTGTTTGCACGAGCTGCCGCCAACGCAGCTTCATTAACTAAATTAGCAAGTTCAGCCCCAGAAAAACCTGGAGTTCCACGAGCAATTAATGAAATGTTTACGTCTTCAGCTACCGGAACCTTGCGAGTGTGAACCTTAAGAATTTGTTCACGCCCCTTAATATCGGGTAAACCTACAGTTACCTGACGGTCAAAACGACCTGGACGTAATAACGCAGAGTCCAAAACATCAGGACGGTTAGTAGCAGCAATTACAATTACCGCTTCATGACCTTCAAAGCCGTCCATTTCTACTAAGAGCTGGTTTAAGGTTTGTTCACGTTCATCGTGACCACCGCCACCCATGCCTGAACCGCTACGGCTTCTACCAACAGCGTCGATTTCGTCAATAAAAATAATACATGGGCAATGTTTTTTCGCCTGAGCAAACATGTCACGTACACGGCTAGCCCCGACACCCACAAACATTTCAACGAAGTCAGAACCAGAAATGGAGAAGAATGGAACCTTGGCTTCCCCAGCAATAGCTTTGGCTAACAAAGTCTTACCGGTACCTGGTTGACCTACGAGTAACACCCCGCGTGGAATCTTGCCCCCAAGCTTTTGGAACTTGCTTGGATCCATCAAGTAATCAACGAGCTCTTTTACTTCTTCTTTGGCTTCGTCACAACCGGCAACATCATCAAAAGTAGTATGAACTTGGTCTTCCCTTAAAAGCTTGGCTTTACTCTTAGAGAAACCAAAAATCCCGTTTCCCCCGCTTTGGTTACGCATGGAGCGCATATAAAACAACCAAACAGCAATGAGGAGCAACATTGGGAACCAAGAAATAAGAACAGAGAAGAGCACACTAGGTTCTTCTGGCTTAGTCCCAAAAGTTTTGACCTTACCTTCTTCAAGTGCCGGCAATAAGGTTTGATCCTGTACTGGCATGTAGATTTCAAAATTACTGCCGTTACGTTTCACCCCAGTAATCTTACGTCCGTCTACCTGGACCTGACTAATATCGCCTGCCTTTACTTCATTTTTGAAAGCAACATAATCCTTGGTGGCGTCAGTACTATTGACGTTGCTAGAATTGAAGGCTTCAAAGCAGTAAATAAAAGCGACTGCAATAATTAACCAAAGTATTAGATTCTTAGCCATGCTAGTTTATCCTTAAGTTAAGCCTCTTAAAAAATTTTTATGTAATTTGCTCTGCTTGCTCCGTGGCAAAATCTTTATAACAGTTACAAGTCCCTAGCGAATGCTTCACCTAAAACTTAGCCCCCCTAAAATCGCATGGCAAGCGATACTTTTGGGCTCCACCTAAATCACTTAGCAGTTCTAGGAAGAATGGCCGCTTTTTCTAAAACATAAACTCGTTATAAATTGCAAATTATAATTTTTGTTTTGTCGGTTAAAACCGTTTGTTTTGATCTTTTGGTTAGTTTAACCATTTGTTTGGTTTGACCATTGGGTCAGACCGTTAAGTTTTACAGCCTTAGTGGACTATTAGGTTTTATCCGTACGCTCCTACGTAGAATTTTATCTAAAAAACTCTTGTTCTCTAGCGCCTTTAAAGCCAAGCCCAACGTAATAAACTTCACGAGATCTTGAACGTGAAGCATCAGGCTTACGAACTTTAACTTCCTTAAAGGCCGAACGAAGCATTCTTAAATACGCTTCAGTTCCTTCGCCATTAAAGACTTTAACTACAAATGAACCACCTTTCTTTAAAATTTGGTTACACATTTCAAACGCAAGTTCTACCAAATACATAGCGCGTGGTTGGTCTACTGCCAAATTACCAGACATGTTTGGTGCCATATCTGACATCACTACGTCTACTTCAGTATCCCCCACAATGCGGAGTAATTCGTCTAAAACGCTTTGTTCTCTAAAGTCGCCTTGTAAAAAATCTACACCATAAATTGGATCCATTGGTAGGATATCACATGCTACCACACGGCCGTTTTCCCCTACGCAGGTAGTAGCATATTGGGACCAGCCACCAGGAGCCGCGCCTAAATCCACGACTTTATAACCTGGTTTAAACAACCGGTCACGTTCTTGAATTTCTTCAATCTTAAAGCTCGCACGTGAGCGTAACCCCTGCTTATGCGCTTCTTGCACATAAACATCTTTAAAGTGTTCCTGTAGCCAACGACTTTGGCTTGCAGTTCTTTTTTTCTTACTCATTAACTCTTAAACATTAAATTTTGTGGCAGAAACTTTTTTATCATCTCATTTACGCTTCTGATCTTGATTTAGAGCTAGCTTATAATTCCTTACATTAAGCAATGCCTAAACCAACGATTTTTAAGCTAAAGGGAAGAATATTGGGTAACAATTCTTAGGTTTAGTTTTAGGTGTTGTTTTAGGTGTTTAGCGTTTGTTTAAGGTTTATATAACCCCACAAGGTCGCTGCATTGCCTATTACAGTTCCTACATTGTTTACCTAAGCTACTCACTCATTTTGTAGCTTAACTTTGTTCTACCAAATACAACAAAAATATTTAAAGTTCCGTTAAACACCGATTACCCATTAAAACTGTGCAACCGAACCCGAACTTAATCATAGTATATACGAAATGACGTCATAAATTCAGCTAATTTGCATAAGCCACCTGTAAATTGCCTGCAAAAAGATCTCAGTTAGTCTACTTTAGTTAATACATGCAATGATGGCATTTACATATTTTTTGGGCGCAAATGTCTGTTTATCCTAAAGTTAGCCTCAACCTAACGTAAGTATTCCGAGGCTAACTCTAAGCGCCCCGAGGCTAACTCAAAGTACCACCGGGGTTTACACGTATTCCGAGGTTAACAAAGGATTCACGCTACATTTTAACTTTTTCTTATTAGGATGAACCTAAAGTCGATGCTGACTTGTATAAGTTAAGGTGTTAGCCGTAAAAATTTACCCATTTTTTAAATAACATGTATAATCCCACTTGTTGATATGGAATTTAGGAAACTTCAAATGGAATTAACTACCAAACAGCGCCAATACCTCAAGATTAAAGCAGCTGAACTCAAGCCAGTGGTTATGATCGGCAAAAACGGCATCACCGAAAGCGTCATTGAAGAAATCAAATCATCTATTGAACATCACGAACTTATCAAGGTAAAAGCAAAAGCAGAAGACCGCGAACAACGCGATGAACTTGCCCAGTATCTTGCTGAGCAGAGCGAATCGACTGTAGTTCAGTTCTTAGGTAACAATCTTACTCTCTTCAAACAGGCTAAGAAAAACAGCAAGTTCACTTTACCAAAAGAATAATTGAACTACTTGTTTTTTTTGGCTCTGTGCAAAATCCTGTGGAATTTGACTATTAGGCCGACGCTACTTTAGTTGGGTAGGACTTCAAATAAAAGGTTCATCCCTAAATTTTGGGGTTGACTAAAGCAGTTAATTTTGTATTCATAAGTATAGATCTTTTTTATAATTGCAACCACAAACGTGGTTAAAGTCATGTAATTCATTTGTTGCAACTACTGTAAGACTTATGGTAGTCGCACTAAAGAATGAAGAGCTAAGACCTATTATTGAGGATATCTTTGATGATACTAGAGCTATAAACGATGCCATTAAAAACAAAGATGGATCAAAGCGCCGTAGCTGCTCTAAGAAATTTAGAGATGCCATTACTTATGCTGTAAACAAAGAGTTTAAGTTAAAGTCCTTCTTAGACTCTCCTTATGGACTTATGTCATCAACTAAGGTTGAAGAGAAGTTTCGTGAGTTGGATATACTAAGAAACGGCATGATGGCATCTGACCCCTGCAAAGATGCAGAGAACTTAGCTCTGTTTTATTCACTGTATAAAACAGCTCAAATGCATGGTATTGAATTTGAAACTTACTTGCAAAAAGCTATTACAGTGATGACTGAGCACCTCGATGAAAGCGAATTTGAAAAAGATCATAGAGGTACAATTATTGGTTATAAATCTCACTCAATTTCTGATGAGATTTTATATGACTTGATGCCATGGAACATGGCTCAAAAACAATAGGTCAGAAATTTAATTCTGACCATTTACCTTTTTTCTTTTTTCTTTTTTCTTTGTTCCTTTTTCCGCTTTAAGCGAATTTTTCCACTCCAGACGCAGCTTTAAACACCTTTAGTACCTTAGTCAAATTTTTAGCCCGAGCGATAAGAGTTGGGTTATCAGATACCACGATAGCTGCCTCTACCCCAGCCCAAACTTCAAGGTCCACTCTAGAGTTGCCAACGTAACAAACTTCGGCTTGCGGAAATTGCTTTTTAATAAACGCTAGCTTTCTTTTACCGGTTAAATTAATCTTTGAGCTAGTGCCATATCCATCAGCAAAAAAGTCAAATTCATTAGCAATGCGTTTAACGATACCGTCATCACTACCTGATACTAAAAACATTTCAGCATTGGGGTCTTTGACTTTTATTTCACGTAAATGGGCAATCAATTCTTCATTAAAAGGTAAGTTTTGCGGTTTAAAGTCATAGAGTTTGGCTACTTTAGTCTTAACTTTGGCGCGCCCCCCAGTAAGATACCAAAACAAGCATTTAGGCCAAAGTTTTAAATTCGGTTTAACGGTTCTTAAGAACGATATTACTGACATATCGTAAGTAATCAACGTTCCATCAAGATCAACACAGTAAATCATTACTAAGACTCCACTCCTAAAGTCACAGACTAATTTTTTTTAACGCTTAGTTTTTAAAAAGATACCAAGAGCTTTAGTTACGCCAATTAAAATATTAATGCTTGATATCGATGGTGGCGTTTGGATTACAGGTAGCATTAAACCTCTGCTCCATTTCTGAAATACGCCCATCTTTTACCAAACCAAAAGGTCGAATGCATTTTTTTAGCTTTATGCAGTAAGCATAACCATTTACACAAGGGTTTTGCATTTTGATATCACGGGCATGAATTTCTTTAAATGAAGTTACAGATGAACGAGTTGAGGCTTTTTCGCACCCTAACGAAAAGAATATCGTAGCCAAAAAAGCAACAGTGGTCACCATTACTCCTATACGCATAATCTCTTCTCCTAATCACAAAACCGAAAGGCCAAAACTTTTTGGTAACCACATTATACACGTTTTATAAAAATCAAAGCTTAAACCCTCCCATCAAAAAGACAGCCAGAGTCCACAAATTTTACGTTTAAAATGATAAACTTAACGCCAAAACCAAACTTGGGGGCTCCTTGTCACCAAAATCGCTTTAGGCTACACCAACAATCTTAAGAACAAAAGACCAAAATTAGAGCCAAAGCATCACCAAATACTTTAAAATCATAGGTAGCTAGTAAATACTAGAAGAAACTGACTACGGCTAATGGTTATAAATAGGAAGAGTTATTTATGCTTAATGAAACAGAACTTACCATTTTAAACAGTGGTCAACTCTCCTATGGCGCACGTTTACTCTACTTAACGGTCCTTCTACCACAGGCGATTAGAGCCAACACGGTTATGGATTTTGCTTTAGCTCAGCTTGCTCTTTCCGTTTGCCGAGTTGGACCTTTAGGTATTACCGTTCAAGAAAAAAATCCATCCACGCAAGAGATTCAAACTTGGTTAGCCGAATTATTGCAAACAGAGCTTATTTCCGTTCCATTAAACGAAACTGATAACGAGGCTCGCAAGGACAACCAAGTGACCTCCATTGCCCTAGAGACCACTAATTCAAATCGCCCTGACGTTATTACAGAAATTCCTGATTACATCAAGCATCCATGTGCACGTGGCTTCGAGTCCTCCTTCCCCCAAAGTTCTGCTCGTTTGGCGCCCAATACCCCCACTAAAACTCCTTGGACTAAGTTAGCTGAGCAAGATGAAGCTCGCGCTAAAGAAAGCTTTTCAAATCAAGGTTTTAAAACTCCCAATAACTTGAGCTATCAAACAAAACATAGTACCTCAAGCGAGGACCCAGCTTTTATCCCTGACAACTCAGATCCATTAGCGTACATGCGTCGTTACGCCCGGGCTTATGAAACCACACCCCATCCATTTACTAAGGGCCACAACTTTAGTCAGTCTAGCTCAACCGTCTCAGGCCCAAACTCACTAAGTCCAAGAGACACACCCAACTTTTCTGCCACAAGCTCAAGTTCTTTTGGAGCGCCACCTCAGCGCCCAAACGCAGATACTGCTTATGCCTTAGGTAGTGCTCCTGCCTATCCTAATAGTAACGAAACGACTCAAACCCAAGCTTCTCCATTTTTTAAACTAGCCTTAACCATAAATAATGGAGATCCTATCATTCTCACTAGCCGCGTGCCATTTACTAAAAAATCAAGCCAGATTTTTGCGATGAACCGCGAATGGACCCCTGACGAAACTTTAGCCGAATTAGCCACTTTTACCGGTCTTAAAGGTATTGGTTATAGCCGCGAAGAACTAAATGATTTTGTGACTTTCTGGAGCCTTAAAGACGTAGCTTACGACAATACTTCTTGGATGCTAAAGTTTTTACGCTACCTCAAGATTAAACGGTTCCAACAATCAGGGCGATTTTAAAGCTTTGCTTTCCGCCTGCGCACTTATTGCATTTATTGTTCAGCGCTTTTGCTCCAAACTTAAAATCTGGCTAAAATAAAGCCACGGTTAAATCAGCAACTGTTAAACCATTTACAAGGAATTTTCAGGTGAACGGACACGATAATATTTTTGCAGTACCAAGAAACAGTCTTGGTGACTTTACCTTTGATGATAAGGTAGCTAATGTTTTTCCAGATATGATAAAAAGATCCGTTCCTGGTTACTCTAGCATTGTTCAAGCCGTTGGGATGCTCACTGAACGTTTCGCCCAGCCTAATACTGTATTGTATGACTTAGGGTGTAGCCTCGGAGCTTGTACTACCGAAATGAGACGCAATGCCCCGCAAAACAGCAAAATCGTTGGCATCGACAACTCTAAAGCCATGATTTCAAGAGCCAGAGATTTAGTTTTAAGTTTTAAGAGTGAAGTTCCAACCGAACTTATTCTTGGGGATATCACCACGTACCCTTTAGAAGCGTCTTCTGTAACTGTATTAAACTTAGTTCTCCAGTTTATAAACCCTCATTTACGCGACGATTTAATCAAAAAGATCTATGACTCTTTAGTGCCTGGTGGCATTTTGGTTTTAAGTGAAAAGTTTGCCTTTACCGACCCAAAAATCAAAGATACCCTTTACGATTTACATCTCGATTTTAAACGCGCTAATGGTTACAGCGAACTTGAAATTAGTCAAAAGCGTTCATCTATCGAAAACGTTTTAATCCCTGAAACGGTCGACGCTCATCGCGCACGTCTCCACAAGGCCGGCTTTAAAAGCGTAGAATTATGGTATCAATGCTTTAACTTTGGTTCTTTGCTAGCCATTAAATAAGTCTTTCTTTTAGACCTCCCTACCTATGCAGGCATTAAGTACTTCAAGTTTTTACTTAGGAAGCTTCTAGTTTTCACCTAGGAAACTTGAAGTACTCTAAATAGGCCTAAACATTTCTTATATATTGGGCCACAACAGAAAGCCACAACAGAAACCACAACAAAGGTCGCAACAGAAGCCACAATCTCAACTGCATTAGGCCCCCAAAGATGTTTTCGCTACCGTGAGCTCTTACTTTGAACCTTTAAAGCTAGAAAATTCGCACCTAATATAAGCACATGGCTTTAAATCAATATATAATGCCACTAACGAAACCGGCCGAACTTTGGGTGAGTTTTTCTACCAAGCTTAAGCTCTAAAAATTTGAATCCCATCATGGCCCTAAAAAGCCCCATGTTTTAATTTTTAGCGCTAAACGTACCTTATATTTAAGAAAACCAAAGAATATTTAAAAAGCCTAAAAGGCCTCTCAAACTTGCCTCGATTTTTTAAATAAAACTTGGGCCTGCTACATAGGCCCAAGCATCGCTTACGATGCCTGTAATTGGTCGGTACTACACCTAAGTTTTGCCTACTTTTTGGCACAAGGAGATTCTTTAGAGCTATGTTTGCACCTTGGCAACAATTTATGGCAGATATTGCCACTAGCAACCTGTCACAATGGCTACTTACTTTACCTCAAGACCTCAAAAACTTTTGGGAATCAGCCGAAGGCGCTGAATTTAGAAAGTATTTAAAAGTATTATCTAGAACGGCGCATTTTGGGGTTGACTCTTGCGACCTGCAAGCGCAATCCGTAGCTTTTAATAAAAAAAGCCCTTTAACTGAGAGCCAAGCTAAAATGATCATGGGAGTCTACAAAGATCTCATGCCATGGCGAAAAGGTCCTTATAACCTTTTTGGGGTACCAGCGCATACCGAGTGGCAAAGCTTTATGAAATGGGAACGCCTCCTCCCTTATATTACTCCGCTTAAAGACCGTTCCATCCTTGATGTAGGCTGTGGCAATGGTTACCACATGTGGCGCATGTTAGGTGCCGGCGCTGCTCGAGTTACCGGGATCGATCCATGCGCATTATTCACCGCTCAATTTGAATTATTTAGACAAGCCATGGCTTTAGGTTCCGCTCCATGCCAAGCTTATGCCAAACGTATTGCTCTTTTACCACTAGGAATTGAAGCTTTACCTGAACTTGAAGCTTTTGATACCGTCTTTTCAATGGGAGTACTCTACCACCGCCGAAGCCCAGTTGAACACCTCACTTCGCTTTTAGCGCAATTAAAGGCTGGTGGAGAATTGGTACTTGAAACTTTAGTCGTAGATGGCGATGAAAACACCATCTTAATTCCTAAGGATCGTTACGCTAAAATGCGTAATGTTTGGTGTATTCCTTCTGTGCCTGCCATGTTAAACCTATTAGCGCGCGCAGGTTTTGTGGATATAAAGTGCGTCGATACCGCCCTTACCACTCTTGAAGAACAGCATGCCACCGAATTGATGACTACCGAATCGCTAGCTGACTTTTTGGATCCTAACAACCCTAAACTTACCATTGAAGGATATCAAGCTCCAACTAGAGCGGTATTTATCGCCCATAAAAAAGGAGTATGGCAAAACTAAATGCTTTTTTACCGGTCTAAGTAATAATTTTTCCTGAACCATTAAGGCTTAGAAAAAAATACGCTAAGCCTTAAGACTTTAGAGCTAAAATTACGCTAATGGCTTTTAACACGTTTTTCTCAACTTTTATTTAAACTGGCTTTTGAGTTGTAACCTTTTAAGGTTTAACTTAAAAAAATTAGAACTTAAAATCAAAACAAAATAAAAGCCAAACAAGATAATTTAAAACTTTATACGAAATTTTTATCATGAAAACACAACATCTGAGTAAATTACCCCTCTTGGCCTTTGGCGGTCTTTGCGCTCTATTGAGTTTAACAGCTTGCCAAACATTAAACGAAACCAAACAAGTTAGCACCCAAAACGGGGCGTTGCTACATGAAATTAGACAAGACCAAGTACAAGTTTTACCTGCAATTACTAGCCTTCGTTCCGATTTGGCGGAACAGGCTCAAGCAAATGAAAAGGCCTTAACCATGTGTCTAAATTCCCTTGATAAAGCCACTGAACAAAACTCAGTCATGGCCGCAGCTTTAAACTCTTGTCACGAAGAAAATAAAACGACTAAAAGTCGCCCTGTAATGCACGTTGCGACTCCATCAACCCCAGCGCAAGATCCATTAAAGCTAGCTGACGGGAAGATGATTTTTGGGGAAGCAGAATGGATCTACATTGCTGAAGCCGAAGTATCTTTTGATTCTCGTATCGACTCCGGGGCTAGCGTATCTTCCATTAATGCTATCAACATCCAGAAGTTTGAACGTGATGGCCGTAAATGGTACAGCTTTGATATTCCAATAAACACTAGCCACCTTCTACACTTAGAAGCTCCGCTCGTACGTACTACCGATATTAAAAAAGCAAGTGGTGACGGTGAAACTGAAAAGCGTCCAGTGGTAAAACTTACCGTTAAAATCGGGGGCTACACCGCTCAAGCTGAATTCACTCTTAAAGACCGTACTACTATGCAGTACCCCGTACTTATTGGCCGTGAATTCATTAAAGACATCGCCATCGTTGACGTTTCACGTATTCACGTACAACCAAAGATCAAAGACGCTAGCAGCGTTGGTTCCCTTAAAGTTAAGCGTGATGGCACCAAGATTCCTAATAGCCAAGAAATAAAGATGGCTAAAAAAGAACGCGAAGAAAACATCCCAGCCAAACTTAAAACCGATGACACTAAACAAGCCATAACTTCTACCAAAAACCAAGAAGCAAAAGCGCCAGAAAAAGACGAAACTGTAGCCCCAAAAACAGAAGCTAAAAAAGTAGAAGCCAAGGACTCAAAAGACTCAAATTCAAATAAGGAAAGCGCTAAAAAAGACACTACTTCGAAAAAAGAAGCAGCTACCTCTAAAACCGACACCGTAAAAGATGCTACTACTAAGAACCCTGCTACCAAAAATGCGGTTGAAGTAGCAGCTCCTGCGTTAAGTCCTGTTGGTGCGGCTTTTGATACTTCAAACGCTAAGGACTAGGTGACATCCTCCCCCACCTATAGATATGGGGGACTTCTTGCCGAGTTCAGTTAAAACCTTGGTGCTTAACGTTTGTTTAGACTTACTTCTAAAGCTAAATTTATAATGGCGCTTCATATAAATTGAGGCGCCGTTTGTTTTTAAACATGTAGCAAGTTGCAAGTTGCAGGCTTTAGGTTGTACCAACTGTAAGCTAAATTTTAAAACGTAAAATTTTAGCTTTACCCGCCTAAGCTACCCAATCTCAAGTAAAGTTTGCGCTTAGCTTCAAGTGCCAACTAAAGGTTCAATTAAAGCTTCGCTTAAGACCTAAAATAAAGCTTCAATGCTACCTTGGTTCCTACGCTCTTCAAAGTAAGTGTCAGTGACATCCTCCCCCACCTATAGAGGTGGGGGACTTCTTGCCGAGTTCAGTTAAAAGCATTGTTCAGCCTCTTGCGCCGAGCAACTATGTAAAATCCCTCTTTTAAAAGTACCAAAAAATCAATAATGGTAATACAATATCACAACTTTGATTTAACCACGGTTAGGCCCACCAAACCTAACCTAAAAAGACAAGAGCAAAAGCACAAGCTGCCCGCAACTTTTTTGAAGTTGGTTTATTGTTTATAATTCGGCTCATACTCGCAGGCAGTATAAGGAATACATATGGCAAGTCGTGGCGTTTACTATCTGGTGATTACTCTGCTGATTGTTACCGGTATAGCGTTAATGGTTTATCAGCATAACTCTTTCGAAGTACCATGGCTTCCAAGCTCCAAAAATGTAGCTTGGACCGCGGAAGCAAGAATTAGTTTTGAACCTGTTTCAAGCACTGAAGAAAAAGCTTTAGATGGTAACTCTAATCAATCAGCGCGAGTTTCTTTTGCTATTCCTGAAGCCCAACCTGGTTTTTTAATTACCTCTGAAACTACAGCAAGCCCTGACTACGGTTTCAACTATGTTGAAAAACAAGGTCACTCTAGAGTTGAATGGAACAAGCGTTTTGTTAGTGGCCCCCAAGTGCTCTACTACCGCGTCGAATTCTTATCAGCTCCAGATGCGACCGACACTTTAATGACTGTGCCTGAAATCAGTGAAGTGGTAATTCCTGAACCTTATTTAACCGCCTTGACTCAAATTAAAGACGCAGCCTTTGCCAAAAGCACGGACCCCTTTAGTTTCACTCGAGAAATCTTTGCCGAACTTAAAAACCAAGACCAAAATGCTAAACTGGTCTTAACTAAATACAGCAAAGCTAGCACCTTAATTAAAATCCTGAATTTAGCCGGTATCCCTGCGCGTGAAATTTCAGTCCTCCGTTTAAAAGATGGACGTCGTAACCAAAAGTTAGTACCGTTCATCGCCGTCTTTAACGAACAACACGAATACCAAATCTTTGACCCTAAAACCGAAACTACCGGTGATAGTAGCCAGGTTCTTATTTGGAAAAACAACTCTGAATCTTTACTTGATGTTACCGGTGGGACTAATTCACAGGTTAGTTTTTCGATCGTCCGTAATTTCTTAAGCTCTGAACGCGCTAGTCGCCTCTTAAGAGATGCTAACCAAATTAAAAACCAAGATAACATTGACCTTTCTGTTAATGCTTTACCAATTGAAGAACAAGCCGTCTTTAAAAATATTTTGTTATTACCAATTGGCGTTCTTATCGTCGTCTTTTTACGTATTATCGTTGGGCTCAAAACTTCTGGTACTTTCATGCCAGTTCTAATCGCTACCGCCTTTTTACAGACTAATTTAATCGTTGGTTTAATTGGTTTTATTGCCATTGTTGGTATTGGCCTCATCATTAGATCATGGCTTTCTCGCCTCAATCTGCTCTTAGTAGCCCGTATCTCGACGGTTATTATCGCCGTAATCGGCATTATCGGTACCTTGAGTTTTATTATGTACAAGGTCGGTTTGGCTGATGGCATTAAGATCACTTTCTTCCCAATGATTATTCTTTCATGGACCATCGAACGTATGTCTATTTTGTGGGAAGAAGAGGGTTATAAAGAAGTATTTGTGCAAGGTGGTGGCTCTTTACTTGTAGCTATCATCGCCTACTTGGCCATGAATAACATTAACATCCAGCACATCACTTTCAATTTCCTCGGACTACAGCTTATTATCTTAGCGTTAGTGTTGCTCATCGGTAACTACACCGGCTATCGTTTAAGTGAACTTAAACGTTTTAAACCGCTCTCTGATGAAATCAGCAAGAACCAAGAACTTGAAGCCGACCGTTTAAAAAAGTCCATCAAGGAAATGAAGAAGGATCTTTAAGATGAGTATCTGGCCTTTTAGTCGTTATTGTTCTCCCTTCTCCCTAGGCCATCTTGGGATCATGGGCATGAACCAACGTAATGTAAACTACATTGGTAGATACAATGAACGTTCATTATATCCACTGGTGGACAACAAGCTCCTAACTAAGGAAATGGCGCTCCGTCACCATGTAAAAACTACTGACTTACTTGGAGCTATCAAACACCAATATGAGGTTATGAATTTCTTAAAATTCACCTCAGGGCGAAGTGGCTTTTGTATTAAACCGGCTCACGGTTCAGGTGGTAAAGGGATTTTAGTTATCACCAAAACCGATGAAGCAGGTTTTTATAAGCCTAATGGGCAAGTGCTAACCGTTAAAGACGTGGAACGCCATATCTCTAATATTTTAGCGGGCTTGTTCTCCTTAGGTGGGAAGCCGGATTTTGCCTTAATCGAAGAACTCATCAACTTTGATGACGTCTTTGCCGACTACAGTTATGAAGGGGTGCCTGACATCCGTGTCATCGTTTTTCAGGGCTATCCTGTCATGTGTATGATGCGTTTATCCACCGCTGAATCAGATGGTAAAGCTAATTTGCACCAAGGGGCGGTCGGTGTAGGTTTATGTTTAAGAACCGGTAGTGCCGTAAGAGGGGTACAAAAAAATGCCCCAATTGAAACCCACCCTGACACTGGCGCCGCTTTATCCAAGCTAAAAGTACCTCATTGGCAAGAGGTGTTAGAGCTCGCCTCTAGTTGTTATGACATGTCTGGTTTAGGGTATATTGGGACTGATATCGTTCTTGACCGTATTCACGGTCCACTACTTTTAGAGCTCAACGCCCGCCCAGGTTTGGCCATTCAAATTGCTAATGGTACCGGCTTATTGCCACGTCTTCACTACATTGAAGAATTTATTAAGCACCATAGTGGCTTAACTCCTAAAGAAAGAGTCAAAGTCTCGCAAGATGCCTTCGGGATTTTAGAACATCCACAAGCTTAAAATATAAGCCAAGCAAGAATTTGAGACCGGAACTTACGCTCCGGTCCCTTATCGTAAGCTTGGCTTATTTACTTTTAGGTTTAGCTTTAGCTTATTTTAAAGAACCCCAAATAAGATAACTTGACTCCTTGAAGCGCCTACGGCCCTTTATGGTATAATCATGCCTAAATCAGCTGGAGCTTAGACTTAAAGTTTAACCTTTAGGTCTACCCCATGGCCCTTAACCTGTGGCTTTAAATCGTAACCAAGCTTTATTTAGAGCTAATTAGTTTTTGTTTGGCTTTTAAAGCTTAACCCAAATTACTCCAGAGTTGGAAACTCAAAGCACATGACAGATATCAATACTCTACGCCAAGAAATAAACACCATTGACCAACAGTTGATTGAGCTTCTCGCCAAACGCCGTGAAGTATGTCTTGGAGTCGCAGCCTTTAAGTTTGACAACGCTCGCCCTATCACCGATAAAGCCCGGGAAGAAGCACATCTTGATGAGCTCATGAAATATGCCGACTCTAAAGAGGTCTCTTTAAACTTAGTACGTAAAGTCTTTACTGATATCTTTACCGATTCCGTGGCTTTACAAACCTCATACACCTACACTAGAGCTGACACCACTCCCGAACAGTTCAAAGGCCAAATAAATATCGCCAGCTTAGGCCCAGAAGGTAGTTACTCATACCATGCTACCTGCAAATATTTTAGAGCACTTAAAAAACAGATCACTATTCAAAACTGTTCTAGTTTTGATGAAATTATTGCGGCCGTTGAAAATGGTTCGGCCCTTTTTGGGGTTATGCCCATCGAAAATACTTCTTCAGGTTGCATCAACGAAGTCTACGATCTCTTGCAAGACACTAAGGTCAAGATCGTAGGTGAGTTAACTATCAACATCGATCATTGCGTCATCACAAATGGTAATAAAGATTTATCCTTAATTAATACCATTTATAGTCACCCACAACCAGCTACTCAATGCTCTAATTGGTTAAAGCACAACTTACCACACGCCACCATTAAAACCACCACTGCCTCAAGTGCCGCGATCCAAAAGGTAGCCGCCTTAAACGATCCAACCGTGGCCGCTTTAGGCTGTGGCGAAACTGGTAAAATGTTTGGTCTCACTATTGCCGCCGAAAACATCGCAAACCAAGCTCACAATGTAACGCGCTTTATTGTGATTTCTCTAAGCTTAGTGCAAGTTCCTGATTATATTCCAGCCAAAACTTCACTCACCTTTACCACCACCAATAAACCAGGGGCTTTAGTCAAGGTGCTCGAGATTTTTAGTCGCAATAATATCAACATTGCCAAACTTCAGTCACGCCCACGCTCCCCTAATGCAAATTCTGATTCCATTTGGGCAGAAACATTTTATGCCGATGTGTGCATCAATAACAACACCGTGCTCATGCAAGAAATCTTAAAGGAACTTAAAGAAGTAACTGGGAATGTAAAGGTTTTAGGGTGTTATCCCCTTGAAACCACTAAGCAAGAAGCGAAATGATAAACGAAAGAATAAGCTCAAGGAACAAGTACTAAGATAAATTTAAGGTGCTACCACCATAGTGGTGAACTTTATAGATTTAAGCTTGAAGTTAAAAATTGCCCCCACTTAAAGTGGAGGCATTTTTTTAATTTACACCAATTATATGGACCCAATCTACGGTAGAGGCGAGGGTAGGTAGAATTTGCCATAAAAACCTAAGTGCCGCTAACTTAAACTCAACTAAGTCCAAGCTCCATCCCCAAGCCTCAAACCTAAAACAAACTAACGCTCAATTTTAAGGGCGCTCAATGTTTCTAAAATGCTCCATTAAACCTGAAGCTTCTTTAGGTAAAGGCTGGGCATTTGCCGCTTCATTTTTTACTAAAATGTCTTCTTTGGTAGCCCGGTTAGAACTACCACCTAAATCAAAATTCCCTTTATGGCCTCCTGTTCCTAAAGCCATTCCATTAGAATTGGTTCCGCGTCTTTGCGAAGCATCATGTTCCGCTTGCATCACTTGAGCACTAAAGCCACTCATGCCCCCAAAGTCAGGCATCTTACTTACATCTGCCATGCTAGGAGTGCCGGGAATAGCACTTGGCACTGGCTTAAGCTCTGGCGCCTTTAGTTCATTAGCAGCGGTTTTTACAGGTTTACCTTTCACTCTAAAGAGTAATTCAGCCTCGCCTTGCGGAATTTCACATTCACGGACTACTTCGTTAAGATCCGCTCCAAGATCAATCATCTTCTTAGCGCGGGTATAAAGCTTGCTGTCGGCGTCTTGAGTGGTCAAGCTAAGTTCATCTACATGGGCCGATAAATCACGCAGCTGTTGCTGCTGTTCATTGATTTTATGGCCTAAAATTTCACAAGCTTCCTTAAGATCTCCTAGCTCTTGACGTAACTTATCATTAGTGCGTAATAAATCAGCCGACTCCGCTTCATAATCTCGACGAAACCCATTAAAAGTTACAATACCACTCGCCCCTAAAATAAAACTAACAAGAGCAATCAACGCTCCAATGCAGGCGATAATCACCGGTAAATACTGTTCCATAAATAATACTCCGTAGACCTTGGAATTTAGTTTTAAGCAAATTTAAGCTTTATTGAGTAATTTTTTTCATAAAGCACTAATAGAACTAAGCAAGTTTTTGGTTTAAACCAAAACTTTTGGGTCCCCAAAAAGTTTGAGGATAGCTTTTATTAACCCAAACTTGCCTATCATAAACCTTTGCCTAATTTTAATGGCGTTTGCTTGTAACATAAAGCCAAACTTAACTTTTATGGCGGAAGATTTTATTTTCGCTTAAAAATCGACCTCAAGCCAATAAAACCTCAAGCAAAGGAAAAGGCCTAGCTACCACTTACGGAGCTAGGCCTTTTCGGGCTTAGGCGCCCTCAGGCTTAACTTTAGCTTTAGTTCTAACTTAAACCTAGCCTTACAGTCTTTACTTTAAGTAGCCTTGGACTTAAGCTTCAATTTTTAGCTTCAATTTTTTAGCTAAATACGGCTTACTTCTTCCCATTCTTCATCGTTAAGAAGACGATTTAAATCAATCAGAATCAACAACTCGTTATTACGGTTACTAACCCCCTTGATAAATTCAGCGCTTTCTTCGGTGCCGATGTTTGGTGCCGGATCAATATCTGAAGAATTTAAATCAACTACTTCAGCCACACTATCCACTAAGATCCCAACTACTTGTTTTTCAGCTTCAATAATAACGATACGTGAATTGTCAGTTACAGGCGCATGTTCAAGCCCAAAACGCATTCTAGTATCGATTACAGTCACTACGTTACCACGTAGATTAATAATCCCTAGGACATATTCAGGAGAGCCAGGTACAGGTGCAATTTCTGTATAACGTAATACTTCTTTAACCTGCATTACGTTTACCCCGTAAACTTCATTCCCCAGATGAAAAGTCACCCAGCGCAGAATTTCTTTATTACTGCTGTCAGCGGATACGCCGTTGTTGATATCAGTCATTTTCACCTTCCTTTGATAAAAAAATCTACTTAGCTTAAACTAATAAGGCCAACCACCGGTTCATGGTAAATTCATGGCATGTCCATGGTAAGTTATTGTTTTAATAAGCAAATACTAGTTTTTATTATATCTTTAAAAGTAGCCTCAAATAATCCTTCTGCGCAATCTCTTTTAAATATTGTTATTCCTTGCACATATCAAGACCACTCCTAAATATATTTAAGAGTTCTGTTACATGAATTAAAGCACACATTTCATCTTTAACAATACCGGCTAACCACGGTCTAGCCCCGGGTAAAGTGCGCCATTTAATTGCGTCTCGACTTACCACCTTAGTCCCAATAAGTTCATCGCACCCGATGCACCACTTAGACTTATCAAGCATAATCACATATTTATAAGCCCGTTCTTGAGGGCTTTCAATATCTGGTAGCATCCACTTTTGGGTATCTACCACTGAAACCTTGTCCTGACCTAAAGACATAAGCCCCATGTACCATTTTGGTTTCCCAAATAACGCCGTAATTGTTCCCGGCTCAAAAATCCCCCCCAGATTAACTAGAGGCACAGCTAACGTAACCCCGGCTACCTTAAAAAAGAGCGCTGTAAATTGAGCTTCTGTTTCTAAGTTCTTCCATACAGCCCGAGCTTGGGTTTGCGCTTTGGGTTGTACTTTAGACAAAGTTGCGTCTTTACTTGCTGTAGTCGTCAAGGTCGCCGTGGTAGTAGCTACTTGAGGTTTAGTTTCTACTGCTGTTTCTACCGCTGTTTGGACTTGTGAAGTAGCAGCTGGCGTTTGAACTTGGGTTTGAACTTGAGTCTTAACTTCGGTTGTAGTTTTAGCGACCTCTGCCACTTGAGTTAAGGTTTTAGTTTGGGTGGTAGTCTGTGTTAGCTCCTCATGAGCCGGCACTGTAGCTAACAGTGTCTGGAGCTCTTCGCGTCGATCTTCGCGTAACGCAAGTGGCTTGGTGGCCGTTTGCTCTTGAGGAGCTGGAGCTAAAGCCATAGCCGGAGCCACACCTAAAGATAAATCCCCTGATGCTCCATTTGGTTTAGCTAAAGATGAGGACGCCTTACTTACGTCATTACTTTGTGGCTCATTGGTAAGGAGCGAATTAAAGTAGCTAACCATAGCTTGACGCTGCGAAAGCTTACTCATAGTTCAATCCCCTCTTGCGCTAAAAGATCTTTTAACAACTCACCGTAAGCCTTAACCCCTTTGGAGTTTGGATATAGGTCGGAAGCTGGCACATGTTGCTGACTGGCATCTCTAAAGTGGGTATCCACTGGAATAACATTATGCCATACGGCATCTTGATAAACCCCGACAATAGTTTCTAAGCTTTGGTGTGAGGCTCTAGTTCTGCGGTCAAACATAGTCGGCACCACCAAGTATTTAATCGGTTTGGATTTGGTGTCTTTTAAGATCTCAAAAGTCTTCATCATTCGTTCCAAGCCTTTTAAGGCTAAGAATTCAGTTTGGGTCGGTACAATAACCAAGGAGCTAGCTGCTAAGGCGTTGACCATCATCACCCCAAGCACCGGCGGACAATCGATAAGCACCGCATCAAAATCCTCGGCCAACAACCTTAAACTTTCATTTAAAATTAAGCCTGCACCGTTGTTTTCCGCAAAAGTCTTATCCAAAGTTGCTAAAGCAATGGAGCCTGGCATTAACGAGATATTGTCATTTGAGGTTTTTAAAATAACTTGGCGTAAATTAGCAGCTGAACTTCTAATCTCTGCGCTCGCAAATAAATCGTATAGCGTATATTCAAGTTCGTCCGAATCATACCCAAAACAACTAGTTAATGAAGCGTGCGGGTCAATGTCTAATAACAGCACTTTCATCCCTTCAGCTGCCATGAGACCGGCTAAAGTAATGACCGTAGTAGTCTTGCCAACCCCGCCTTTTTGGTTAGCGACAGTCCAAACTATCATAACGGCTCCTAATAATCCTTATTCATAATTCGTTGTCTGTTTGTAATCTAAAGCTCATGCTAAGACTTTGGTCTTAGCGTTTAATAATAACTAGGAGCTTTAGTTATGAGTTTAATCATGGTGCTTTGAGTTACTTACGCTAAAGCTTGCTTTTAATTTAAGTGCTCAAGGGTATTAACCTTAGCCTTGATTTGCCACCTCATTTGAGGACGTAGAAGTAGCGGGAGAAGTAGCATTAGCTTCCGCCGAAGTAGCATCAGTTTCTGTAGATATAGCGCTTGGCTCTCTAGAAGTGGCGCTTGGTGCCTCCACTTCAGCTCCTACCTGTGGCGTAGCTTCATTAGCCTTCTTTTCCGCCTCTTTTTGTTTTAAAGCTTCTTGACCTTCACGGGTGTAGACCACTAACCTACCATCATTGGTCCGCATCACTTCAAGGTTTTCGAGATCCTTTTTCTTAACCCCGTTAGCCCCTGAAACGTCAACCTCATCATCCGGTAAAACTAAAAGCTTCTTTGGTTTAAACGCATACTTAGAAACTGCAATTACCACGCAGCGATTACGAGACCTGCCTTTAGCCGTTGAATTAGAAACGAATGGTGCATACTGCGCATACGCTTCAATTGCCATGCGATGTGGATCAATCCCAGCTTTAGCTAAAGCGTCAATAACACTGATAGAGCGCGCCGCACTTAAATACCAATTGTTCGCATAAACTTCATCGTGCACTAGTTCATTGTCAGTATAACCACGTACTCTGATGTAATTTGATAACGGTTTTAAGATTTCTCCGATACGAGCCAAAATTGGCTGCGCCCGATTTAAAACTGACGCACTATAAGGCGCAAAAACTAACGCATCATTAAGTTCAATGGTGATCCAATTTTCTTGCTTGGTTACCGTCACCATGCCCTTAGATTCTAAATCCTCCAACGAACGGTTAATGTCGTCACGAATGGTATCAAATGGAGCACCCATTTGATAATTTCCAGGTTCGCTTTTAATGGATTCTTCAACGTCACTACGTGATTCTTCACCGCTAACCTCCGAACTCTTAAGCCCTACTGAATTGTCTTTAGGACGCCCCATATCGAGCATCCCCCCACCACCTTTGCTTTCAGGCTGAATTAAAGATGGGTTGGCCACGGTTGAAGACGCTAAGGCGGTAGTTAAAAATTCAGTCGCAATGATTTTTTTATCATCCGCAAACCCTGTGGTAGTAGAAATAAGACCCATTTGTGAAAAGCTATCCATCAGCCCTTGAACCATGGCATTAGCTTCATTTTTAGAATTCATAGCAAAGCCATAAAGCACCACAAACAGGGCAAAAAGTAGCGTCATAAAATCCGCATAGGACACCATCCAGCGTTCCATGTTTTCATGTTCGGGAATTTTAGGTTTCTTAGCCATGAGGTTATTCCGTTATTTACTAGATTCGCATCATCTTCTAATTTAAGGTCTACTTAAAGGCCATTTTTAGACTTTAAATAAGCATTTTCGTAGCTTAGAGTTACTAGATGCGGTGAATAAATTTTTATTTAATCGTCTGTTAATTTGTCTGCTTTAGCAAGTAGCATATTGGCGATGATTTATTTTTGGGGACTATTTTTGTGTTAGCTAAAAGAGAGCTATGCTTACTTTTAGCCAGGCGCGCAAATTTTAAAGCTTCCCCTAAAAGCTCGTTCGCGCTTTTAGTAGCCCTACGCTTAAACTCCTCTTCCCCCAATAATTACAATTCCTGACCAGTAAAGACTGCTAAACGACGTTTAAGCTGCATGGTGTTTTCCCCATTGGCAATAGAGACTAACCCAACAATGGTCATTTCCTTAAATTGAGCAATATCGTGGTTAATAGCTTTAAAACGGTTACCCCCTGGGAGCAACACAATATTTGCCAAACCTACCCCGTAAATAGTCGCCACAAACGCCACCGCAATAGCCGGACCTAATTTTTCCGGTTGATCCAAAAGCCCCATCGCGTGAATAAGACCAAGCACCGCCCCGATAATCCCCATACATGGGCAGTAGCCGCCCATCGCTTCAACCACTTTGGCGTGTTGTTCTAGTTCATATTGTTCTTTTTCAATTAAGGCTTCTAAGATTTCTTGGAGCTGTTCTTTATCCACCCCATCGACAATCATTTGAACCCCTTGGCGGGTAAAGGTATCTTCAATTTGGGATAGTTGGTTTTCAAGTGCAAGCAACCCTTGTTGTCTTGCCACTTGTAACATGTTTTCTAATAATTCAGCCTGAGAAATTAAATCGTTGCGTGGTGGTGCGATCAACCACTTCAATTTAATAAATGTTTGCAACACGATTTTAGGCGGGAACTGCACTAACCCCGAACCAGTAGCCGAACCAACTACAATAAGAAAGGCTGGCAAATCGATAAGCGCGCTCGGATGCGACCCTTCGATCATCATCCCCGCAAGGATACAGCCGACCGCCAATAAGACCCCAAGCATGTTCATAAGTATTTCCTCGCCTTTAGATTTTAGGTCACATGCGAACTAAAACCTCAATATGAATTCGGTAAGTTACGTTTGGCTTATAGCTTAGTAACTTAAATCTAGACTGTGGTGACTAGTTAACATCAAACCACCTAAACGCCTACGACTTTTGGTAAATTCTATAATTCTAAATTGAATTTTAAGGGCAATTTTTATTTTAAAATTGCTTTTGAACTTCAATTTTAAAATTATAGTTTAAATTTTTAGCTTTTGTTTTTAAGCATTTGCTCTTTTTAGCTTTTGCTCTTTTTAGCTTTTGCTCGTTTTAGCTTTCGCAAGCCATGGTTTAGTTAAACTTTTAACGTTTAAACTCGTTACCAATTATTTGTATTTGGCCCTTGAATTAACTAAGTAAATTTTTACTTAGTTAATTCAGCTACCATTTGCGGTGCAATCTCATCTATTGGTAATACATAATCTGCAAGCCCCGCTTCTACGACGGCCTTAGGCATCCCATAGATCACACAAGTTTCTTCATTTTGAGCTAAAATCGTCGCCCCTTGAGCGCGCAAAAGACTTGAACCTTTACGCCCATCAGCTCCCATCCCCGTTAAAACGCTAGCGAGAACTCTACCACGATACGCTTGCGCTGCCGACCCAAAGGTAATATCCACACAAGGTTTGTAGTTGATTCCAGCGGGACTTGGGACAATCTTTAATGTAGCTTTATTGCCGATGCTTGATTCGACAAGCATTTGCATCCCCCCAGGAGCCACATACACATGGCCAGCAACAAGTTGGTCGCCATCTTTAGCTTCTGTGACCTTTAAGGCACATAGCTCATCTAAACGTTCCGCAAATGGACCAGTAAAACTACCTGGCATATGCTGCACAACTACCACCGGGACCGGTAAATCAGCCGGAAGGGCCGTAAGCACTGTTTGTAACGCAAGTGGTCCCCCAGTCGAGCTCCCAATAAATATCGCCGCAAACTTGCGGTTATAGGCAAGACTAGTTGGCGCCTTATCATTTACTGTTTCTTTAGAACTTTCTTTAGCATTTTCTTTAAAACTTTCTTTTAGATTACTAGTAAGCGCAGAAGCTCCTCTAGCCGACGTTTTATTCGGACTATGTAACCTTGTTCTAATCGCCACCATGCGCTCAGAGATAGACGTGGTGTCTTTAGTAGTATTAGCCAAAGCCAACCCTTCCGCGCCTAAAGTTTGACTCGTGGCGCTCGAAGTAATTCTATTTAATCTTGACGCTAATGAGCTCGTTCGACTTGTTGCCTCTAAACCATTTTTAGTAAAAGTGGTCGTTCTAGAATCGGCCCCAATTGAAGCTTTATCTCTTAATAAGGTGTTTTCTCGTAACGAGGTGGTAGTTCTTAAGCTAGCACGTGCCCCCAATCCCTGAGTAGAGCTAGGGCTAAGCCCACTAGCTAAACTTGCGCTCCGCGGTTCAGTTCTTACGCTCGAATGCCCACTAAAACTAGCATGGGCCTGAGAAGTATGAGCATGTGGCCGGAAACGATGCATTGAGCCTTTTGCCCGGCCTAGCTCCCGCATTCTACCTATAAGTGCCTCTACTGATTCTTTCTTATTTTTTAAGATATCATCAAAGCACTTAGGCATAAAATCCATGGCCCCTGCTTCGAGGGCATCAAGAGTAGCTTTAGCGCCTTGCTCAGTTAAAGAGGAGAACATTAAAACAGGAGTTGGGCAAACTTTCATGATTTCTCGAACTGCTTCAATGCCATTCATTACCGGCATTTCCACATCCATGGTCACCAGATCAGGTTTGAGTTCACGAACGCGCAGCACGGCGTCGCGGCCATTTTCCGCTTCGCCCGCGAGTTCAAGTTCGGGATCGCTAGCAATCATTTCTGCTAAACGTTTCCGAAAGAATCGTGAATCGTCAACTATTAAAACCCTAATCGTCATGCCAACTCCCCAAGACAATTACATACCTAAGAACTAAACTCTACCAATAGGACGACTACTATGTAAAGTTGAAGCGTGTTTACTTGTGTATTTCTTTGCGTAAGCGCGCAATAAGTTCGGCACGTCGAGGATTAAGGCAATCCCCCCATCTGATGTTACAGTGGCGCCTGCCATCCCTGGAGTTCCGTGCAACAAAGAATCAAGAGGCTTAATAACCACTTCTTCTTGGCCGATCAACTCTTGCACCACAAAGGCTACTTGTGAGCCATTACCTTGCTGTACTAAGACTACGTGACCAACCTTAGGGTGAACACGTAATGCAGAATCGTCTTCTCCTGGTAATGATCTAGTTAACCAATCCTGCAAGAAGAATAACGGAATAGCCTTATCACGAATGATAATCGTTGATTGGCCATCAACATTTCTGATGCCATCAAGAGGTAAGTAAAAAATTTCGCTCACTGAAGTTAAAGGCAAGGCAAAGACATGGTTACTAACCTTAACCATCAAGGCAGGTAAAATAGCCAAAGTTAGAGGTACCTTGATTTCGATGGTAGTACCCACACCCTTTTCTGAATCAATTCTTAAAGAACCATTGAGTTTGGTGATGTTGGTCTTAACCACGTCCATCCCCACCCCACGGCCGGAAATATCTGAAATCTGGGTTTTAGTGGAGAAGCCTGGCGCAAAAATCAAATTGTAGGCATCAGCATCACTCATGCGCTGCGCCCCATCTTTATCCAAAATACCCTTTTTGATGGCAACATCCTTTAACTTATTAGGATCCATACCCGCCCCATCATCGATGATCTTAAGGAGAATATGATCACCTTGCTGTGAAGCACTTAAGGTAATAGTCCCGGTCTCAGGTTTGCCGGCAGCCCGTCTAACGTCAGGAGTTTCCACCCCATGGTCACATGAATTACGTACTAAGTGCACCATTGGATCGGCTAACGCATCGACTAGGTTCTTATCAAGGTCTGTATCTTCCCCGATCATTACCAATTCGATCTTTTTACCTAAGCTACGAGCTAGGTCGCGCACAACGCGAGGGAAACGCCCGAAGACCTTTTTAATCGGTTGCATACGGGTCTTCATCACTGCGCCTTGTAAATCCGCCGTAACGACATCAAGATTTGAAATTACTTTTACTAACTCTTCATCGTTTTTAACATTATTACTTATGCTCATTAAACGATTACGAACCAAAACTAATTCCCCAACCATATTCATGATAACGTCAAGTGTCTTTGTATCAACACGAACGGTAGTTTCGGCCGCAGGGGTGGCTGGAGTTGCCGGATGAGCACTCTTAATTGGGGCTGAAGCTGGAGCCGCAGCTGAAGTAGGAGCCGGTGCTT
>OIYF01000147.1_pt1 | contig 33543 bp, 40 predicted proteins | sample 1587971 | NCBI WGS metagenome assembly OIYF01 (sample SAMN03283248) | human gut metagenome | biome: human-associated habitat; material: feces | host: Homo sapiens | place: Peru | collected 2012 | reverse complement strand
GTTGGCAGGCAGAGGAGTACCTTGATACCCCTCTGCCTGCCAACTGGAACAGTCTGGATATCCACGAACGGAGGGGATACATCCTTGATCTTTCCGATCCTACCCGTCCGAGAGGTACGGTTCAGCGCACCGAGGTGTCAAACCTTGAAATCTGGTGCGAGTGTTTCGGCAAACGCCCCGAGGATATTCAGGCTAAAGACAGTTACAACATTGCAGCCATGATGAAACGGCTAGACGGGTGGGAGCGCACCAATGACAGAAGACCTCTGCCTTTCTACGGCAGACAGAGGGTTTATGTCAGGACAGGTCAGAAACAGCCTGTCCCGCATCCCGAAAAATGTCCTAAGGCTAAAGGTTAAAAAGTAATCATTATGGGACGGACGGACAAGATCTTCTATATAGAGCAAAAAGGCTTTAAATAGAGTTCTAAAAGGCAAATATACACGTATACGTATTAATAGGAAAAAATGGCTCTGTCCGTCCTTCCTGTCCACTGAAGGAATTAGAAATGAAAAAAAGAAAAATTGAAGATTTTATGAGATGCGGTGCAAAGATGCGGGTACTTAAGTCTCTTTTTGTGGGGACGATGGTCGATGCCTATCCGCTGTTATCCACGAATGACAGGGCAAAGATGAGGTCGATGGAGGGCGAACTGCGTGAGATCTGTTCACGCCTTGAAGGTTGCATGTTTAGGAACGTTCCCGGTCTTTCAGACGATTATCTTGATGTGTTTTACGGTGCCCCTGATATCAGTAATAGAAGTCCTGTAGATGCGAAGGTGGTTGAGATGGCAAAGGAGATGGTTGATGAGATGTTCGGAAAAGCAGATTGAACGGCAGCTCACGCTGATGGCAAAAAGCCGGGGAGGAATAGCACCGAAGTTCGTGTCTCCCTCCTTTGCGGGAATGCCTGACAGGCTGATCCTGATGCCGGGCGGAATGATGGCCTTTGCAGAGCTTAAAGCACCGGGAATGAAACCTAGAGCACTGCAGATGGCACGGCACAGAATGCTGAGGAAACTTGGATTCAGGGTGTATGTGATTGACGGAATTGAACAGATAGGAGGAATACTTGATGAACTTGCCGGATAGAACCAGTCTTCACGACTACCAGAAGTTCAGCGTGAACTTTATCGAGGAGCATCCGTGCGCAGCCATCCTCTTAGACTGTGGCATGGGCAAGAGCGTTATTTCCCTCACTGCAATTGCTGATCTTCTGTTTGACTCTTTTGAGGTTCACAGAATTCTGATAATTGCCCCCTTAAGAGTCGCACGGGACAGTTGGCCATTGGAGCTTTCCAAATGGGAGCATCTCAGGCATCTCACCTACGCCGTGGCTGTGGGCACGCTGGCAGAGCGCAAAGCTGCAATTGCCAGAAATGCCGACATTACCATCATCAACCGTGAGAACGTGGAATGGTTGGTTGAGAACAGTGACTTTGATTACGACATGGTGGTTATTGACGAGCTGTCATCCTTCAAGAACCATACAGCTAAACGTTTCAAGGCTCTGCAGAAAGTACGTCCTAAGGTTAAGCGTATTGTAGGTCTTACCGGTACTCCCTCATCAAACGGTCTGATGGACTTATGGTCTGAGTTCAGGCACCTTGATATGGGAGAACGCCTGGGAAAGTTCATCACGAGATACAGAGAGGCTTTCTTTATGCCGGACAAGAGGAACGGTCAGCAGGTGTTTTCCTATAAGCCGAGACCTTATGCCGAGGAGGAAATCTACCGCCGCATCTCGGACATAACCATCTCCATGAAGTGTACCGACCATCTGAAGATGCCTGAACTGATTACATCTCAGTATGAAGTGATGTTATCCCGGGATGAGCGGAAGCAGTATGAAAGTCTAAAGACTGAACTGGTGTTGACTGTATCTGACGGGGAGATTACCGCAGCTAATGCCGCAGCGTTGACCAATAAGCTGAGTCAGCTTGCCAACGGTGCAATCTACGATGACGAGAAAAACATCATCGAGATCCACAGCAGAAAGCTTGATGCCCTGGAGGACATAATCGAATCAGCCAACGGCAATCCCATCTTAGTGGCTTACTGGTTTAAGCATGATTTGGAGCGGATCAGAAAGAGGTTTGATGTCCGTGAGATTAAGACCTCAAAAGACATTACCGACTGGAATTCCGGGAAGATCACGGTGGCACTCATCCACCCGGCGTCAGCAGGTCACGGTTTGAACCTTCAGTCCGGCGGTTCGACTTTGGTGTGGTTTGGTCTTACCTGGTCGCTGGAACTGTATCAGCAGACCAATGCCAGACTGTGGCGACAGGGACAGACAGCGGGAACCGTGGTGATCCAGCACATCATTGCAAAAGGAACAATTGACGAGCGGGTGCTGAAGGCATTGTCGAAAAAGGAATTAACTCAGAACGCACTGATAGATGCTGTTAAGGCGGAGGTGTAAATGAACGCAAAGGAATTTTTATCAAGAGGCATCAACCTGGAACGCAGGGTTGAAACCATCACGGATCAGATTGAGCACTACAAGAGTATCGTGAACAAGTGTACCGTAACTTATTCGGACTCTCCGAAGAGCACGACTTCGAGCTACCGTCTTGAGGACTGCACCCAGAAGATTATGGATCTGCAGTCAGAACTCTGTGAGGCAGTGGCTGATCTTGTTGACGTTACCTGCGACATTGCCAGAACCATTAGTAAGGTTGAGAACTACGACTATGAAGATCTGCTGGTGAAACGGTACGTTCTTGGTGAGCCGTGGGAGAAAATCGCAGAGGAAATGAACTACTCTGAACAGCACATTCACCGCCTTCACGGCGAAGCACTGAAAAAAATTTCAGACGTGAGAGTAAATGTGATGGAATGAGAGTTTACTCTTAGGTTATTATTATAATCGGAAGTAATGAAATAAAACTATCAAGGCTCTGAGGGTATTCCCTTGGAGCTTTTTCATTTAAGGCTCTGCCACCATTTCGGTTGCAGGGCTTTTTTATTGGAAAAACGAAATGCCGAAAAGACCGAAACGACCGTGTTCCTTCCCGGGATGCCCGAAGCTTACTGACGGAAGGTTCTGTGAAGAGCATGCCAAAGCTGAAGCAAGACGCTACGAGAAGTACCAGAGAGATCCGGAGGCCCGGAAACGCTACGGTAAAGCATGGACGGCAATTCGAAAAGCCTACGCTGCCGAGCATCCTTTCTGCGAGGTCTGCCTAGCGGAAGGAAGATATACACCAACTGAGGCAGTTCACCACATAAAACCGCTATCTCAGGGCGGAACCCACGACATCAGCAACCTCAAAGCTGTATGTAAAGCCTGTCATGCCAGAATTCACGGTGAAATCGGCGACAGATGGAGCAGAAAAGTAAAGGATTACGCTTCCCAAAAGTGATGATTATCCCGCTTTTAGGCCCCCAGGGGCGGTCAGAATCTCCAAAACCCCGTCAAAAAGCTTCGGGCCCCTCTCTTCACGCAGAAAAACCCCGGTTCAAACGGGGTATTAACCCTGGTTCCCTCAAACAAGGAGAAAAAACAATGGCCAAGGACGGTACCAACCGCGGCGGCAGACGAGTCCGTGCCGGAGATAAACCTCTGTCCGCCGTAGAAAAAATACAGAAAGGTCAGTCAGTAAAAATCATGGATAACGACTTACCGACACTTACACCATCAGAGCTTGATTCGGTCGACCTGCCGGAAGGCGCTGTGCTCGAAGGTCTCGACATGCCGAAACCGAGCGAATACCTGTCAGCAAGACAGAAAAACGGAGAGCCGCTCGGCGCTGATGAGATTTTCAAAGAGACATGGCTGTGGCTTAAAGAGCGCGGCTGTGAACGACTGGTTAACCCGAGACTCATCGAAGCATACGCGCAGGCATTTGCCCGATACATTCAGTGCGAGGAGGCAACCAGCTCCTACGGACTTCTAGGCAAGCATCCAACTACAGGAGGCGTGATTACATCTCCGTTTGTTGCGATGTCTCAGCAGTATCAGAAAAACGCCAATCTCCTCTGGTATGAAATTTACGACGTTGTTAAGCAGAACTGCACCTCGGACTATGAGGGCGGCAACCCTAACGACATGATGGAGCAGTTGCTCCGCAGAAAAGGATAAAACATGATTGAAAAAGTAAACCCGAGCCATCCGGATAAAATCGCAGACCGCATTGCCGGAGCAATTGTTGATTTGGCATATGCGCAGGAACTCAATCCCCGAATTGCCGTTGAAGTGCTAATCGGTCACGGCAAATGCCATGCAATCATCGAAACGGACACAGAGCTGTCCACCGATAAAATCGAGGCGGCCATTCACCGCATTGCGGGAGACGGGATCGAGCCGGATATCGTAATCGTTCCGCAGGACAGACATCTTGCTGAAAATCAGAAAGGAAAGTTCCGCTGCGGGGATAACGGAATCTTCCGCGGAAAACCTCTGACAGTGGAACAGGCTATGCTCTCCAGTATTGCCCGTGAGATTTACGAGAAGTATCCATCTGACGGCAAATACATCATGGATGATGAACGACTCATTATCTGCCAGAGCAACGCAAAGACCGAGGAACTCAGAACCATTTATCCGAATGCCGAAATCAATCCTCTCGGAGACTGGACAGGCGGCACGGATGCAGATACGGGAGCCACCAACCGCAAGCTTGGCAGCGACATGGCTGATTCGGTAACCGGCGGGGGACTGCACGGCAAGGATTTGTCAAAGGCAGATGTAACTTTGAACATCTACACTTTTCTGAAGGCGCAGGAAACAGGCGAGACTGTAGAACTCAGCTGTGCCATCGGGGATGAGGTGATTGACGGTCACTCCTACAGCGAGCTGATGGACATTGCCTGGAACCACATCGCCTCGTTAGGCGGTTTTGAGAAGTTTGCGGAATGGGGGCTTTTCTGATGAAGACAACTACAGAATTTCAGCTGGTCAGCACCGATAAGCTGATCCCTTATGTGAACAATGCTCGTACACATTCACCGGAGCAGATTATGAAACTCCGCTCCTCTCTCAGAGAGTTCGGTTTTGTGAATCCGGTGATCATCGACCGGGACTTTAACGTCCTCGCCGGGCACGGACGCATTCAGGCGGCAAAGGCTGAGAACATTACCGAAGTGCCGTGTGTCTTTGCCGATCACCTTACGGAGGCTCAGAAGAAGGCATACATTCTGGCAGACAACCGCATGGCTCTTGATGCCGGATGGGATGAAGAACTGCTGGCTGTTGAAATGCAGGAACTGCAGGACTTAGGTTTTGATCTCTCCATGACGGGCTTTTCCGATGATGAGCTGGCAGAGCTTTTTGCCACCGATGCCGAAGGCGAAGAGGATGACTTCGATGTGGAGGCTGAGCTACAGAAACCGTGTTTCTCCAAAACCGGAGACGTCTGGCACCTTGGCAGACACACCGTAATCTGCGGTGATTCCACCATGCCGGAAACCTATCAGACTCTGCTAAGGGATGTGAAGGTTAATCTGGTCTGCACCGATGCTCCGTACTTCGTGGATCTGCAGAATGCCTCCGGCAAAATCAGAAACGACAATCTCGATGACAAGTCAGCCTATGAGTTTCTGATGAAGGTCTTTGCCAACTTCAAAAACAGCATGGCCAAAGATGCGTCATTCTATGAGTTCTACGCCACCTCCAAGTCCCGCATTTTCTATGATGCCTTTGAGGATGCGGGGTTCAAAGTGGGAGCTGGTCTGATTTGGAAGAAACCGAGGTTCCCGCTTTCAAGAACAGACTGGAAGTACAACATGGAGCCAATCATCTACGGCTGGCGCAAGGACGGCACCCATAAGTGGTACGGCGATCAGAAGCAGACCGTAGTGTTTGAGTTTGATGGGATCAGAAACTCGAAGGAGGACGGCTTCGGGCATCCGAGCAGCAAGCCTGTACCGCTCATTGCCTATCTCGTTAAGCTTTCCACCCAGACCAACGGCATCGTCCTTGACGGTTTCCTTGGTTCGGCATCAACGCTCATTGCCTGCGAGCAGACGGAACGTATCTGCTACGGCGTGGAGATTGAACCGAAGTTTGTTGACGTTGCGGTGAAGAGATACATTCAGGCGCACCAGGGCAATGCTGATGATGTATTCGTAATCCGCGACGGTGTGAAATTAAATTACGCTGATGTGGAAATACCGGAGGAACAGACTGATGGCGGTGAGTAAATTAACTCTTGGCAGCCTCTTTGACGGCTCCGGAGGATTCCCTCTTGCCGGACTGCTTTCCGGCATTGTGCCGATCTGGGCGAGCGAAGTGGAATGCTACCCAATCAGAGTAACCACCAGAAACCTTCCGTGGATAAAGCATTACGGCAACATCTGTGAAATGGACGGCGGCAGAGTTGAACCGGTAGATATCATCACATTCGGAAGTCCGTGTCAGGATATGAGTATCGCCGGAAAGCGTGAAGGTTTAAGCGGCAGCCGTTCTGGTCTGTTTCATGAGGCTGTCAGAATAATCAGAGAAATGAGGAGAGCCACCAATGGCGAATATCCAAAATACATCGTGTGGGAGAATGTCCCGGGAGCCCTCAGCTCCAACGGGGGAGAAGACTTCCGCTGTGTGCTCGAAAGCATATGCGGCATCGCTGATGAAACCGTATCTGTCCCTTCAGTTAAAAAATGGCTCAATGCCGGAGAAATCGTGGGTGACGGTTACTCAGTCGCCTGGCGAGTGCTCAATGCGGAACACTTCGGAGTTCCACAGCGTAGAAAACGCATCTACCTTGTCGCAGATTTTACAGACGGGTGTGCCGGAAAAATATTATTTGAGTCAGAAGGCATGCCTCGGGATCCTCCAGAGAGCTTCGGCCAGGGGCAAGGTTCTGCCGGAGGTACTGGAGAAAGCTCTGAGGCGGCAGGCACAGTGTGTCTGAACGACCAGGGAGGTGAACGCATGGATGTGACGCACGAACGAACCGCCACTCTCCGTGCCGAAAGTCATCATCCTCCGCTTGTTTTTGAAAACCACTCGCAGGACTGCCGTTTTCGCGGTCCCCTTGATGTGGCGCAGACGGTGCTTTCCACTTACGGCACAGGCGGCAACAATCAGCCATTTGTGGTGGAGGATAAACCATGAAACCTAAAGTATTCGGCATCTGCTCGAAAGACAGCAATGCCATGAAATCAGCCAATCCGAAGAGCGGTTTCTACGAGGCTGAGACTTCCCGAACCATCGATACTTCCTGTCAGTCTCCCTGCAGAAATCAGGGAGGCATGGTGGTAATTGAGGGCAACGGCACGAGACCTTCTCATCACGGTGACGGATGGAGGGAATCGGAAACCATGTACACGCTGAATACCTCCGAGCGGCATGCGGTAGCCTTCTCAGAGGTTCACGGCACTCTGTCAGCCAATGACGGTCCCAAGGGGCCGTCAAGCCAGATGCTCTCGAATCCAGAGGAGAATTTTGTGGCCGAGCCCGCCTACGGTCTTGACCGGGCGTCCTTCAATCAGGGCAGAAATGCAAAGTACGATTTTTCAGTTACAGAGGAGTCAGAACCGACCATGACGGCAAGAGGACCCAATGCGGTGGCGCAGCCGGTCTACACCACCAGCAAGGCATCCTACCACACGGAGGCGGCAAAGGATGTGGCGAACACGCTGGTGGCAAGTGACTGGAAAGATCCGCCGACCATTACCGAAGAGCCTTATTACATTGTACGCAGACTCACACCGACGGAATGCGCAAGGCTGCAGGGATTTCCGGACTGGTGGTGTTCACATCTCGGAACGGCAAATCCGTCTGAACATGACATGGAGTTCTGGCGCGGTGTATTTGAAACCCACCGCCGTGTGGTAAGCGGAGCATCAAAACCGAAGTCAGATCTCCAAATCAGAAAATGGCTCGCCAACCCTCACAGCGATTCTGCGGAATACAAGATGTGGGGGAACGGCATCGCCTTACCATGCGCTGTCTACGTTCTTTCAGGCATCGTTCAGCATGCGAAAAAACATTAGTTGATGGTAATCAAACAACACTAAATATAGTGGAAATATATGCACAAATTGACTTGATATAGTGTTTTTACAGAGCAAATATGTCCCTAACGAAAACGAACACAAACATGGAGACATAACGATGAAGATCGATTTTAACCTCAAGGGCGCAGAGCGCAAGGAGCTGGTCAAGGCTATCTCAAGGATTACCGGAATCAAGGCTGAATACCAGGGAACCCCGAGTATGAGCTATCAGATTGGTGATTTCACGATAACAAAGGACGGTGCTCTGGTTTACGACGACAAGATTGACGCCGGAGAACTTTTAAACGAACTTGCCGAGGCGGGCTTTGAAGGAACCACCGATAAGTCTGAAGGCAAGGAACTCAAGGAGCCGGAAGTAAACATCCTCACCATTGAAATGCCTGCCGACAAGGTCAATACAGAAAACCTGCAGAAGCTCCTCGATGCCAAAGGAGCACTAATCCGCAAGGCACTCGGGATTGACAGCCTTGCCTTTGAAATCCATGAGGACAGAGTTTCCTTCCCGTGGTTTGTTGATCCTACTCCTGACCATGCCATGGCCTACACACAGTTCATTGCCGCCATCTGCAAGATGAGCACTGAACAGAAACGCATCACGGCAAGGGTGAGGGAGGTGGATAACGAGAAGTACGCCTTCAGATGTTTTCTGCTCCGACTGGGGTTTATCGGGAATGAGTTCAAACAGAGCCGCAAAATTCTGCTTTCCAACCTTGACGGCAGTTCAGCCTTCAAGACGGTGAAGGAAGATCCAAAGGAGGTTCAAGATGAAGTTTCCGAGTAGAGAAATCGTGGAGCGCCTTCGCAGGGAATTTCCGAGAGGTACCGTAGTTGAGCTGGTACGCATGGATGACAAGCATGCACCTCCTGCGGGAACACTTGGAACCGTCACCGGAGTTGATGATATCGGGACGATTCACGTTCAGTGGGATAACGGTTCAAGTCTTGGTTTAGCCTTTGGAGAAGACGTATGTAGAATTGTAAAAAATAGCAAGTAAATCAATGATTTATATATTAAATAAATATCGAAATATAATCGATTATTAAGTTGCTATAGTGTGCCTTCAGAGTGAATATACACACAACGAAACGAACAAACCTTAACAAAAAGAAGGCACAGAAATGAAAGAAAAAACCTTAAAGCAGATTGCAAACCTTAAGAACCAGACCATCGGAGTTGAAGTAGAGATGAACAGCATTACCCGCCTTGAGGCCGCAAGAATCGCCGCAGAATTCTTTGGAACCCACAGGGTTGAAGATACCGCCTACCGCAACGGCTACAGCACGGTTAGCGCCTGGGACGCTGAGGGACGCGAATGGAAGTTCCAGAAGGATGTAAGCATTGCCGGCGACGATGCCCACAAGTGTGAAATGGTTACCCCGATCCTTAACTACAGCGACATCGAAAGCCTGCAGGAGCTTTGCAGAAGACTGCGCAAGGCCGGAGCCAAGAGTGACGCCACCCGCGGATGCGGAGTTCACATCCACATCGGGGCAGACACCCACACACCGCAGACCCTGCGCAACCTTGCCAACATCATGGCAGGCCACGAGAACCTTTTAGCCGAAGCCCTGAAGCTTGACCAGCGCCGCATGGCAAGATACTGCAGAACGGTTGACCCAAGATTCCTTAAGGAACTTAACAAGAAAAAGCCAAAGGACATGGATGAGCTCAAGGACATCTGGTACACCAGTCAGGGTGAAAACTACGGCAGAGAACAGCATTACAACGGTTCAAGATACAGAATGCTGAACCTCCACGCCACCTTCACCAAGAAGACCATCGAGTTCAGACTTTTTCAGTTTGATGCACCGGCAAACGGAAAGCAGAACGGCATCCACGCAGGACAGCTTAAGAGCTACATTCAGCTTTGCCTGGCCTTAAGCGAGATGGCAAAGGAAGTAAGAACCGCAAGCCCTAAGCCACAGCAGAACGAAAACCCAAAGTTCGCGATGAGAACCTGGCTCCTGCGCCTCGGATTCATCGGTGAGGAATTCGCAACAGCCCGCGAGATTTTAACCCGCAACCTTAGCGGAAACGCAGCCTTCCGGTTCGGAAGAGCCTAAACCCCCAGCGAGGACTTAGCCTCCTCCTGCCGGCCCCTTGAGTGGGGTTTCGGCAGTAGAAGGGTAAGCCTTCCGGAGTTAAACCAAAACGAAAGGAAAAGATTATGACAAAGAGATATTACATCGCCTACGGCAGCAACCTTAATATTGACCAAATGAGCTATCGCTGCCCAGGGGCAAGGGTTGTAGGCACCTCCAAAATACCGGATTTTCAGCTTCTGTTTAAGGGTAGCAAAAGCGGAGCCTACCTCACCATCGAGCCAAAGAAAGGAGCCAAGGTTCCGGTGGCGGTATGGGAGGTAACGGCTGATGATGAACTTTCCCTTGACCGCTACGAAGGCTATCCGAATTTCTACTACAAGACCGAAGTTGAAATCCCGGTAATCTGCATTAGCGACCGCCGGGTAAGAAAGCTTAAGGCCTTCATCTACATCATGCATGAGGAACGCGAAATCGGTGTGCCTTCCCAACGGTATGTTGATGTCTGCCTAGACGGTTACGAGGCCTTCGGCTTTGACGAAAACTTCATTTATGAGGCTCTCAACATAAGTCTAGAAACCAGTGATGAAATTGCGTTAAACCATTGAAAATAAAGGATTTATTGACTTGATAAGGTGTGCATTAAGAGCAAATATGAACACCGTAAAGCGGATGGCGGAAAGCCTCAAAACTTCCGCACCTCCGGGTTTAACGATTTAATTCCATCAGAAGGATTACAGAATGAAGACTGATAAAAACGAACCGAAAGTATGCCCGCTCTGCGGCAGAACCTACACCGAAGCTCCCGCTCTTTCCCGAAAAGACAACGCCATGCTGATCTGCCCTGATTGTGGAACCAGAGAGGCTCTCGAGGCAATTGGGATTTCAGCGGAAAAGCAGGAGGAAATCCTCGAAATCATCCATGAAAAGCTCGGTGAAAGAGAGGCATAATGCGGGATTGAATTGAACAACAGGAGGTTATAGATGCCTCCTTTTTTCTTCTCATTATTTGATTTTTCTTCTCAAATAAAGCAAAATTAGAAGAAAAACGATTAAATGAGAAGAAAGGATGAATGATGAGAACGTTTGATTACAGCTCACTGGAACAGAAACAATGGGGAACGGATATCCTTAATCTGGTGGCCAGAATTCACGAATGTAAGGGCCGACAGGACTTATTTGTCAGACAGAAACCTGTAGAGCTTGAGCGATTGGTGGAAATTGCCAAAATTCAAAGTACCGAGGCATCAAACAAAATTGAAGGGATTGTCACTACCGGTACCAGAATGAAGCAGCTTTTCGAGGAGAAAACCACCCCGCGCAACAGAGATGAAGATGAAATAATGGGTTACCGTGATGTGCTGAATACCATCCATGAAAACCATGATTACATTCCTATCCGTCCTTCATACATTCTGCAACTTCACAAAGATCTTCTTGCTAAAGCAGGACTATCCTATGGTGGGCATTTTAAAAATGTTCAGAACTACATTAGTGAAACGCGGGCTGATGGCACCATGGTTACCAGATTTACTCCTGTTGAACCATTCTGCACCTCGGATGCCGTGGAAAATCTTTGTCATGCCTATGAGCAGGCTATTTCCGGAGAACGAATTGATGCTCTGATTCTGATCCCTTCGTTTATCATTGATTTTCTGTGTATTCATCCGTTTAACGACGGGAACGGCAGAATGAGCAGACTTCTTACTCTGCTTCTGCTTTATAAAAGTGGTTATGAAGTCGGTAAATACATCAGTATCGAACGACAGATAGAATTAACAAAGGATCGCTATTACGAAACTCTTGAACTGTCTGATGCAGACTGGCATGAAGGCAAAAATGATCCTACTCCGTTCATCAGATATATGCTGCAGGTCATTCTTGCCTGCTACACGGAATTTGAAAAACGTGTAGGTATTATGGATGACAGCGGTTCAAGAAGCATGGCATATGACATAGTGAAGAATTATGTAACCAGTAAGATAGGAAAAATCACCGCCATCGATGTTGCAGCCAACTGCCCTAAGCTTGCAAAATCCTCCGTTTTAAGGGAGATAAAAAGGCTGACGGAAGAAGGCATCCTGATAAAACAGGGAGGTGGCAGAAACACCTATTACATTCGGTCGGACAGCAAATAAAAAGCGGTTCGTACTTAACTATTCAGAGGGAGGTCTGTGACCTCCTTTTTTCTTCTCATTATTTGGTTATTCTTCTCATTTAGCTTGATTTGAGAAGAAACAAACGATTAATGAGAAGAAAAAAATAGTACAAAATAAGGCACTTATTGACTTGCTATACCTTTGGTACAGAGCGAATATACAGTCATCGAGAACAACAACGGAGACTTGAAAATGAGCAAGATGACAGAAAGAGCAAGAACCTACAGATTACCGAATCCATCCACTCCGGAAGATCTGGAATGCCGCTGGAGCAAGACCCTGAGATACGGCGACAAGGTGATCCTGGCAGGCCACTACTGGAACGGAGCCGGCAAGCCATCCTACTACGGCGCGGTTTACGAGTTCCTCACCGAGGATACCGGATGCGAAGGTGAAATCGGAATTCGCGAGGTTAGCGGAGTGGAATTTGAAGATGAAGGCCATGCCATTGAATGGGCGATGAAGAACGCCAACTGATACGGAGCTTAACGGTTTCTTTTTTATACCCTGAAAGATCGCTGCGGCGGTCTTTTTTTATGCCTGTAAGGAGGTGAAGGCAGAATGGCAATGCGGAAACTAAAAAAATACGTCCCCACCAGATTTCTGGCCAAGGGCTCGAAATACGATAAGGCGGCTGCCGATTACGCCGTTAATTTTATCGAATGCCTCTGCCACACCAAGGGAACCTGGTCGGGGGAAAATTTTGAGCTTATCGACTGGCAGGAGCAGATCATCAGGGATCTGTTCGGAACCTTAAAGCCGAACGGCTACAGACAGTTTAATACCGCCTATGTTGAGATACCCAAAAAACAGGGCAAGTCTGAGCTGGCTGCAGCCGTAGCACTTCTTCTTACCTGCGGTGACGGAGAGGAACGAGCCGAGGTATACGGCTGTGCCGCAGACCGTCAACAGGCCACCATCGTATTTGATGTGGCTGCCGACATGGTGAGGATGTGTCCTGCTCTGAACAAAAGAGTCAAAATCCTCGCCTCGCAGAAACGCATCGTATACCTCCCCACTAACAGTTTTTATCAGGTGCTCTCTGCGGAAGCTTATTCAAAGCACGGCTTTAACATTCACGGTGTAGTCTTTGATGAACTGCATACACAGCCCGACAGAAAACTTTTTGACGTTATGACCAAAGGCTCAGGTGATGCCAGAACCCAGCCGCTGTATTTCCTTATAACAACCGCGGGAACCGACACCAATTCCATCTGTTACGAAACGCATCAGAAGGCTAAAGACATTCTGGAAGGCAGGAAGATCGATCCGACTTTCTATCCGGTAATTTACGGTGCTGATGAATCTGACGACTGGACGGATCCGAAAGTGTGGCTGAAAGCCAATCCGTCCCTTGGCATTACCGTGGGAATCGACAAGGTACAGGCGGCCTGTGATTCGGCAAGGCAGAACCCTGGTGAAGAGAATGCCTTCCGTCAATTAAGGCTGAACCAATGGGTGAAACAGTCAATCCGCTGGATGCAGATGGAAAAATGGGATGCCTGCTCCTATGCGGTAAACCCAGATGAACTTGAAGGCCGTGTCTGTTATGGCGGCCTTGACCTTTCAAGCACCACCGACATCACGGCTTTTGTTCTGGTCTTTCCTCCGAGAAATGAAGATGAGAAGTTTTTCATTATGCCGTTCTTCTGGATCCCCGAGGATACTCTTGAGCTTCGAGTCCGCCGTGACCACGTGCCTTATGACGTCTGGCAGAGACAGGGATTTCTCGAAACCACCGAAGGCAATGTGGTTCATTACGGCTACATTGAGAAGTTCATCGAGGAGCTCGGCAAAAGATACAACATCCGTGAAATTGCCTTTGACCGCTGGGGTGCGGTGCAGATGGTGCAGAACCTTGAGGGCATGGGCTATACCGTAGTTCCCTTCGGTCAGGGCTTTAAGGACATGTCCCCGCCGACCAAGGAGCTAATGAAACTCACCCTTGAGCAGAAAATTGCTCACGGTGGACATCCGGTGCTGCGATGGATGATGGACAACATCTACATAAGAACAGATCCCGCAGGCAACATCAAGGCAGACAAGGAAAAATCCACCGAGAAGATTGACGGTGCGATTGCCACCATCATGGGACTCGACAGAGCCATCCGATGCGGCAATGACAACGGAGCCTCAGTCTACGATGATCGCGGCATTCTGTTTATTTAGGAGAATCTAATGCTATTCGGATTATTCAAATCCAGACGGAAAGTGCAGAACACTCTTAACGGTTCCGGCTACCGCTTCATGATGGGAGGGAGCACCTCCGGAAAGAAAGTAACCGAGAGGTCAGCGATGCAGATGACGGCTGTGTATGCCTGCGTGCGTATTCTGTCAGAATCAATTGCAAGTCTGCCAGTTCATCTCTATCAGTATGAATCGGAGGGCAACAAGGCCAGAGCAGTAAAACATCCCCTCTACCGCATTCTGCACGATGAGCCGAATCCGGAAATGACCTCATTCGTGTTCCGGGAAACGATGATGACGCATCTGCTCCTTTGGGGCAATGCCTATGCTCAGATTATCAGAAACGGCAAAGGCGAAATCATCGGACTGTATCCCTTAATGCCTAACCGCATGACGGTAGACCGAGATGCTTTCGGACGTATTTGTTACTGCTATCAGATGCAGGATTCTGACGCCCACACAGGAAAGACCGGCAATGTAACTCTAAAGCCATCTGATGTGCTGCACATTCCGGGACTCGGCTTTGATGGACTTGTCGGCTACTCCCCCATTGCTATGGCTAAGAATGCCATCGGGCTATCCATTGCCACCGAGGAGTATGGCGCCAGGTTCTTTGCCAACGGTGCAACACCGGGAGGCATTCTGGAGTTTCCGGGAACGGTAAAGAATCCTGAATCGATCCGTGAAAGCTGGAATAAAGGCTTCTCGGGAAACAACGCCCACAAGGTAGCCATCCTTGAGGAAGGCATGAAATACACGCCTATTTCCATTTCACCCGAACAGGCGCAGTTCCTTGAGACCAGAAAGTTTCAGATTGATGAGATTGCGAGAATTTTCCGAGTGCCGCCTCACATGGTTGGTGATTTGGAGAAATCGAGCTTCTCCAACATCGAACAGCAGTCTCTTGAGTTCGTGAAATACACCTTAGAGCCCTGGATTATCCGCTGGGAACAGTCGCTTAACCGGGCACTCCTCACTGAAAAGGAAAAGCCTGACTATTTCGTGAAGTTCAATGTGGACGGACTCCTCCGAGGTGATTACCAGAGCCGCATGAACGGCTATGCCACGGCCAGGCAGAACGGCTGGATGTCTGCCAACGATATCAGGGAATTAGAATGCCTCGACCGCATTCCACCGGAGCTTGGCGGTGATCTTTATCTGATTAACGGCAATATGACCAGGCTCGAGGATGCCGGAATTTTTGCAAACAATAAGGAGAACAACAATGAAGAAGTTCTGGAAGTGGAAGAACCAGACGGAAAAGAAGAGTCAGGAAAGGACGGGAACGGAGGAAAATCAGACCGCCCCGCTCCCGGAAAGAACCCTGTTCCTGAACGGCACCATCGCCAGTGAGAGCTGGTTTGATGATGACGTGACGCCTCAGCTTTTCAAAAATGAACTCATGAGCGGCTCGGGAAACATCACCGTCTGGATTAACTCCCCCGGCGGTGACTGTGTTGCTGCCGCTCAGATCTACAACATGCTGATGGAATATCCCGGTAACGTCACCGTGAAGATTGACGGCATTGCCGCATCTGCCGCCTCGGTAATCGCCATGGCAGGAACCAGGGTATGTGTCTCACCGGTTTCCATGCTGATGATTCACAATCCGATGACCTTTGCCTTTGGCAATACTGCTGAAATGCAGAAAGCCATCGACATGCTTGGGGAAGTAAAGGAATCAATCATCAATGCATACGAAATCAAAACCGGCATGAGCAGAGCCAAGCTTTCCCGTCTTATGGATGCGGAAACCTGGATGAATGCCAACAAGGCTGTGGAGCTTGGATTTGCCGATGAGATTCTGCAGAGAGAAACGTCTTCCGAAAATGAAATGACGGAGGCCGCCGCTACAGCTTTCTCAAGGGCTAGTGTTACCAATTCACTGATGGAAAAGCTGTCTGCCCGATGCCGCATTGGGGCAAAACCAACTGAAACCAAAACCAACGAACGCTCCGTGGATGATTTGATGGAGCGTCTTAACCTTATCAGAAACTAGGAGAAATTATGACTACTGTAAATGAACTTCGTGAAAAGCGAGCAACCGCATGGAATGCCGCCAAGGCGTTTCTGGAATCCCGTCGTACCGACAAGGGAACTCTTACCGCCGAGGACGATGCCACCTACACCCGCATGGAGCAGGACATCACTGATTTGAGCAAGGAAATTGCCCGACTTGAACGCCGTGATGCTCTTGATGCTGAACTTTCCCGTCCCGTTAATCAGCCCCTTACATCCAAGCCTGCCTCTGTATCTCCTGCTACTGACTCTGTGGTAAAGCGCGGCCGTGCCTCTGATGAATACAAGGCAGGAATGCTTAAGGCTTTGCGCTCCAACTTCAAACAGGTTTCCAATGTGCTGCAGGAAGGCGTGGACGCAGATGGCGGTTACCTGGTGCCGGAGGAATATGACTCCCGTCTTATCGATGTACTTACCGAAGAAAACATCATGCGCTCTCTGGGTAATATCATCACCACCTCCGGCGAGCACAAGATTAACATTGCCGCCACCAAGCCTGCGGCTGCATGGATTGAGGAAGGTGGAGCGCTGTCCTTCGGTGAGGCTACCTTTGATCAGATTTTACTTGATGCCCATAAGCTTCATGTGGCCATCAAGGTAACCGAGGAACTTCTCTATGATGCTCAGTTCCCACTGGAAAACTACATCATCGACCAGTTCGGAAAGGCTCTCGCCAACGCTGAAGAGGATGCATTCCTGAACGGTACCGGTCGCGGTCAGCCACTCGGTCTCTTTGCAGAAACCGGCGGTGGTACTGCTGCTTTGTCTGCTGCATCTGTAACTGCTGACCACCTTATGCAGCTTATTTACACCCTGAAGCGTCCATACCGCAAGTCTGCAAAATTCATTATGCATGACAAGCTGGTGGCTGCCATCAGACAGCTTAAGGACAACAACGGAGTGTACCTCTGGCAGCCGGCACTTACCTCCGGTGAACCGGATAAGCTTTTAGGCTACGATGTGTATACCTCACCGTTCTGTCCGGAAGGCAAGATTGCCTTTGGTGATTACAGCTACTACAACATAGGTGACCGAGGAACCCGCTCCTTCAAGCAGTTAACCGAGCTCTTTGCCGGAAACGGCATGATTGGCTATGTGGCCAAAGAGCGAGTGGACGGCAAGTTAATCCTGCCGGAAGCGGTGCAGATTATGACCATCACCGGCGGTAAGACCGTGAAACCCTAAAGCTCCATAACGGAGTTTTTTTGCCTCTGTCAGTTTCGGTTGATGGAGGCTTTTTTGGAGTTTTGACATGAGCATTACCCTCAAAGAAATGAAGAACTACCTCAGAGTTGACGGCAGCGAGGATGACCAGCTTATCCGTTCACTTATCGGCTCTGCTGAAAGACTCTGCATGGATGTGATAAGAACCAACGACGTAAAGGAGCTTTACGGATCGAAGTACGGCAAGGCTGCGGTGATGTATGCGGTGAACTACATGTTTGAGCATCGCACCGAAGCTGACTTTAAGTCTCTTACGCTGTCTCTGCGTTCCATGCTGTTCGGCTCAAGACAGGAGGCATTCTGATGGAAACAGGAACCTTAAACGAACGCATACAGATTTATGAACCAAAGGCTGAACGGAACCTTACCAATCTTGATGATTACGCGCTTTCCGGAACAGTCTGGGCGAATGTCAGGTCGGTTACCACCCGTGACCAGATGCGCTCCGGCATTGATGTACAGAGCGGTCAGATTACCGTGCTTATCCGCTACCTTTCGGGTCTTTCGGATGACTGCCTAATTCGGTGGAAGGATAAGTTTTTCAGCATTGATAACCTTTCAGCCGACAGACATAAAGGCGAAATCCTGCTTGGTTGCAGCTACTCGGGACTTAACGACAATCAGAGGATTACCACATGATTTCAATCAGTGAAATGAAGGCAAAGGTTAAGGCTCTGGTGGAAGACCTCACCGGGCAGAAAGCCTACTTTGACATTGTTCCGAATAACATCAAGACGGGAGTTCTTATCACCCGACAGGCTACCGAGTTCTCCGGCAGAACCGTTGACGGAGATGCCCATGATGTGCGCCATGGCTTTGAGATTTTTATCTTTTCATTTGTAAGTGCTGACACCTGCGATGCCATTACGGACCGGCTGGTGGCTGCCACAGATGGCAAATACTCGGAGGATTTCCGGCTCATCATGGTAAACAGCATAACACCAACGGAGTATGACCCCGAGATTGGATTCTGGGGCAATGCGGTAAGTATGGAGTTTGTTGAACGATGATTAAAGCAGACACATCCGGTGCTGATGTTCTTGCAGAAAAGCTCAAAGGTCTGCCAGCAAAGCTTCAGACCAAAATCAGCCGTGTAATTCTTAAGGAGGCTCTTAAGGAAACCGGAGCAAGAGAAGAACTCACTGGTTACATCAGCACTCACTTTAAAGCTCATACCGGCATTTACCGCAAATCTGTATCCGGCATCAAATCATCAAGAGTACGCTCAGACTCTAACCGTATTATCTCGTACATACACTTTCTGCCGGTGAGTAAGGTCAAAGGCGGCAAGGAAGGCAAAAAGCCTCATATTCCACCAAAGACTCTCAATCACTGGCTTAATGCCGGTACCCGTGACCACACTGTCGGTAAAGGCTCAAGTCTTGAAGGCAACAAAGTGATTCAGCAGCTTATTGCCAACAAATATCAGATTGCCATCAACAAAGCCAGATTCAATCTCGCATCTGCCAAAACGCAGAAACAGCGGGAGCGGTATCAGGCTATGATGGAAAGAAATACAAAAAAGCTTGCTGCGGTTAAGGCAAAAGCTACTAAAAAAGCCTGTCAGCATGGTGGCAAGGTTAAGGGCATATCTGCCCGTCATTTTATTGAAGCGATACAACGCAGGGTAGATCAAAACGCAGTGGCCATTGTGGTTCAGCAGGTTGAAACCTCTATGGTCGATTTATTGAAATAGGAGAAAACAGAAATGGCTAAACATACACAGCTTTACGATTACAAGGCAAAGGAGCCGGTACTTCTTGGAGGTACTCATTCCCAGTTCTCGACCGATGATGGAGTTACCTGGCTGCCGCTTAAAGGAGCGCAGGAGCTTGGGGATATCGGTGACATTGCCGAATCCGTGGAATGCACCACCATCGATGATGACAGAAAGGTTTACTGCGGAGGACTTAAAGATTCTGCTGAAAAGGAACTCACCATCTACTACTACGATGATGACGCTGACCAGCAGGCTCTCATTGCTGCCGCTGAGGCACAGCAGACTGTCCGCATCCGTCATCAGTGGCCGAACGGCACCAGAGCCACCTATGATTTGAAGCTTCTAGGCTATCAGATTATGTCCGGCTCTGCTGACGGCTTTATGCAGCTTAAGGTTTCCGGCAGACAGGTATCTGATGTTGCCTGGTCAAATGCCGATGCGGCTGAACAGGAAGGAGAATAACCATGTCTTATTTAGATCAAATCAAAGGACTGAAATTCAAAATCAGCAAGGTGACCGTTGACGGTGTGGACTTTTACCTGCGTGAACTTTCAGGCAAGGCACGTCTGGACTTCGAGGAGGAGAAAGATCTGCAGCTCAAGGTGCTCAAAATGATGCATGCATCCCTCTGTGACGAGAATGGTAATCTTACCGAAAAGCCGGAGGACTTTGAAGCCTTTATGGAATCAGTGCCGAACAAGGTACTGCTCCAGCTTGTTAACGCCTTCTCGGCTCTCAACATCACTGGTGAGACACACCTAAAAAACTAATCCGGGGCAGTTTTGTATTCAGACTGGCGGTGAGAATTGCCCGGGAGCTTCACCGCCCAATCTCAGAAGTTCTTGAATATCCCACCACCGAGTTTAATTACTGGGCGGTGGTTTTTCAGGAGGAATACTATGAGGCACATCCGAAGGAAAGATACAGATCCGGAATGACGGAGAGCGATTGTGCCAGAGAGGTTGAGAAGTTTAAACGGATGATGAATTAGAATGCATGTTTCAAAAATACACCCAGAAACATGATCTTCTCCTACATACTTTTAGAGATTTCTTTGTTAGGATGTCATTCATTAAACCAGTGTAGATAATATGTACAAATGGTATAATATCCTAAGTGTTCATCCTATGGTATGAGGGTATTTTATGATTGATAAAGAAGATGAGCTTTTTTCGGTACTTGAGGATCCTAAGTTTTTTCAAAAAATGACGGAAGAGGTATGGAAAGAGAATTTTGAGAAAGTTGGTTATATTTATATTGGCGTAGGTGATGAACCCGAAGGATGTACTTCACGTGTATATGAGGACAAACATCGAGAGTTTGTTGGGATGAATGCTAATTACGAAATAGAAGTAAAGTCTGAAGCTCCGGACTATGATTGGGAAAAAGCTCTTTATGATAAGTATTGCTCACAGATAAAGTAATAAAAAGGAGTAGCAATATGATAGATCTACCGAGAACTACTCCTCATATTTATGTAAGTAGCATACTTGCACTTAATATCAGTAGCCCTGAACATACCGGGGATTGACATAGTAGTGTATATTGGGAGCATCCGGAGAACTGTAAGCTTGATCTGTGGATTTTTGGAGAAGGACAAAAGTTTAATACAAATGGCCTTTTGGGTGAGTTAGGCATTATAGATGGTACTGTCCGTTTAAATCAAATGGGGTATCATCAGAAATGTTCTCCTGTGTGGGTAGCTGATCATCCCAGAGCATTTGTTGATCTTTTATATGTTTCTGTGTTGCAGTCTGGGAATATCAATACTCTAACATTAGATGATTGGTTTCCAAGTATTGAAGACAAGGAAAGAGTGTATGAAGTTCTATCTGTTTTGGAGAAAAAACTCGATAATCGACAGAAAGAGGTATTGCAGCAGTGGGAGTTACAGAATCCAATTGCAGAGTAAACTTAAACAATAGTGAGTATTAATAATTTATTAGAAATTCATCATTAGTTTTAATTATACGAGTATACGCATTTATAAGGTTGGGGTTGTTATGCTTGAATACAATGAAAAATATAAAGCCTATGCTGAAGAATTCCCAGAAGCCATTATTTGCTGGGATCAGCCTAAGGAAAATCATACCGAAGCCGGTAAAGCAGTCATCGCATCTTATAATGAACATTATTATGCTATTGCTTCGGAAATAATGTACGAAGTTGGTGATATGGTTGCTGCGTTTTATGGTGACTGTACTATCAAAAAAATTTATGATTTGTATTTTGAAAATGAGGAGAAGGCATATAAAAAACTTCGCAGACTTCTCGGAAAACCTATTATTTACCCGGATATTGAAGTTTTATACTACTACGAGCCACCATACAAAAAAATCAAATGTATAGAACTGGGGTATGAAAATAATTTTGAAGAAGTATGGACACAGTCAGTTAGTGATTCTGAATTGGCTATAAAACGATAATTATTTCAGACAAAATTACATAACAATTTCCAAAACCATTTTCCATGAAGGATCTCCTAACCGAGATCCTTTTTTATTTTCAGGAGTTTCAAAATGAACGACAGCACCATCAGGCTTTCTGCCGATACGTCAGCTCTCTCGGATTCACTCTCCAAAATAGCCGAAGAGATGACTGCCATGAAGGACGCTGTTTCCTCCTCTGCTGCTGCCATGGGAGCAAGCCTTGATGCCTCGGCGAAACAGGCAGAAGCCACCAATGCCGCTATTCACGGACTTGATGAGAGCGTTAAGACTGTGACGGATTCAATTCAGGAACAGACCAAAACCGTAACTGATTTAGGCACCGAACAAAGCAAGGTGACAAAGGAAATCAGTAAGGCTCTCAACACTCAGAATACTCAGCAGAAGGATGCCAATACCACTCTTGCCGAACAGAAGAAGATCATGCAGGAGCAGGAAGCTGAAATCAAAAAGGTTACCAAAGCCGTAGATACTCAGACCGGAGTTCTGCAGAAAAATGCCGGCGGCTGGAAAATGCTGATGACCGGCTTTGCCATCAAGTTTGCCTCCGAAATCGTGGACGGCTTTAAGAGCATCATCTCCACCGGACTTGAGGCCTCTCGTGTATACGAGGACATGTCGGCAAGACTTTCTCCTTTAGTGGGAGATTTGGAAACAGCTCAGAAAACTTTCTGGAGTTTAAACGGTCTTGAGGATGAGACGGCTACCGCTACCGATAAACTCGCAAAAGCTTTTGTGGACTTAGGAAACAACGGACTTACCAACTCAAACGAACAGCTTAAAACATACGCTACCATTGCCCACGGCACAGGCAAGGATATCAACACCTTAACCGATGCAGTTATCGCCTTCTCGCAAGGCTCTACCAAGGCTCTCAGGCAGTTCGGCATTACGGCACAGGATAACGGTGACACCATCTCCTTAACCTATAAAGGCTCAACCACCGAGATTGAAAAGAACAGCAAGGCTCTGGATTCCTATCTCGCTGATTTGGCAAAGAACAACTTTGACGGAGTGCTGGAAGCCAAACTCAACACTGTATCTGCCGCCACCGGAAGACTGGATAATGCCTGGGGAACCTTCTGCACCAGACTCATGCAGTCAAAAGGAGGTTTCGGTGAACTGATCGTCATGGGGAATGACTTTCTTGCCAATACCCTGAACGGTATTTCCGAATGGTTGGACGATCCTGCGGTTATCGAGTGGTTCCACAATCTTGCCAAAACCGTTAGAGAAACCTTTGAAGGAATACGCACGGCATGGGATGGCGTGAAGGACTTTTTCAGTGACACCCTTGAGCTTATCGGTGTTGAGATGAAGGACGGCACCTGCTCATGGAAACTCTTCTTTTCAAACTTTTTTCAGTTTGCCCAGATTGGAATTCTTGAGCTCAGTCAGAAAGTTGGAAAGTTGTGGGACAACACCGTCGGCTACCTTAATGCCGTAGGTGAAGGTATCGGCTCTGCCTTATCCGGCAGTGAGTTTTCAAGAGGCTTTGATGCCGCCCGTGCTCAGACCAAAAGAGAAGCTGAGGAAACTGCCAAAATCTACAAGGCCACCATTGCCGGAATCGAAAAGGAGATAACCGAGTCTCAGAACCGCATTGCGGCTGAACGTCAGCGACTTGCTGAAAAGTATCAGAACAAGCCTGTGGGTGAAGGCTCACAGTCTGATGAAGGTTTGAGGATTGGAGCCAATAAGGATTCAGGCAAAGGAAAAAGTGGCGGCGGTGCTCTTTCCAAATCGGCAGAAGCCCGTGATACCTGGACTCCGTACTACGAGCAGATTCTGGAACTTGATATCCGCTCCAAGGGAGAACTTGAACAGCTTGAATGGGAGTACGCCAAAAAGCTTTCCGGGTTTAATGCCGTCATTGCCGAAAATGCTCAAATATCCGAAACCGAAAAGAACAATGCACTGCTTATTCTCCAGCAGGACTACCAGCGCCAGCGTGCTGAAATCGAAAAATCCGCCACAGACTTCATCAACTCTCTCAATCCCGAGGATGAGGAGATTGTCCGTCTGCAGGAAAGTTACGGCAGGAAACTTGAGCTGCTGGAGCAGTACCACAATGACAAGCTGATTTCTGAAGAAAATTACCTGCAAGCACATACCGCACTGATGGAGAAATACACCACCGACTCAACTGCTACCAAACAGAAAAAGCAGTCAGAGGATTTGAAAAAAATGATGGAGCCTTACGAGAAAATGGCTGATGCCACTATTTCAATCTCCGATGCCTTTTACGATTTGACCGACAGCATGGACGAATCTTCAGGCTCCTATAAAGCTTTGTTTGTGGTTCAGAAAAGTTTTGCCATAGCAAGCGCAACGATGGACGCTGTTAAGGCTTGGATTGGTGCATTAAACGATCCCACTGCTGTTACATGGCCACAGAAACTTGCCAACTACGCATCTGCTGTTGCCACCACTACTGCCGCCATCTCCCAACTCACATCTGTGTCTATGCATGACAAGGGAGGTTTTATCAAACCGGGAGAACTCGGCATCGTGGGCGAATATGGCCCTGAGCTGATTGAGGGACCTGCATCTGTTACATCAAGACGCAAAACTGCTGATTTGGCGCGTTCTGCTTTAACTGCTCAAGAGAGCACCTCGCCTAGTTATGCGAACGTCGTGATCAACCTTTATGAGAGCCAAGATAAAGCCGGCACCGTGGAAACCTCTGAGGACGATGAATCAAGAATCATAAATATTTTTGTATCGGACATCAGACGTGGCGGCGATATGAGTGCTGCAATCCAAAACACATTCAATCTTAAAAGAGTAGGAGCATAAAATTTTATGTTTTTCTTTCCCATTAGTTTACCTAAACCCCAGCAGAACGGGTTTGCAAGAAAATATGAACCCAATATGCTGCGCACACAAATGAGTGACGGATATGTGCGTCAAAGGTTAATCAACCAGGGAGCACCAGACAGCGTATCGGTTACCTGGCTCTTTAACTCGGAGGAGTTTTCGGAGTTTTTGGCCTGGTACAAAGGCAACATACGCTCGGGGGCAGACTGGTTCGTCTGCCCTTTGCTTTCTTGCGAGAAAAACGAAGTTGCCTATCAATATTGCAGAATACAAAAAGGACAGTTCACCCAAAGTCTGCTTTTCAGGAATGACGAAACAGCCATGTATAAGATTTCCTGCAACTTGGATGTATCCAATACTGTGGTTGATGACGGTTCTTGGAGCGAGCACTATGGCTCTAAAGGAAATGCAGACGACGCATACGGCAAGGTAATGCTGTTTGAAAATGCCAACATTTCCGGAAGATCTTCCTCAATGGAAGAAGATACCGATACAGAAAAAATCTCCGTATCTGCCATATTTCCTGTTGAGGACAAAAACGCTGCAGGCACACTGTCCGCAATCGAAGAAGATGACGAAACTTCTGTTCAGTCATCATTTAAAACTATCGAAATAAATACTGAATATGAGGAGACATAGCCATGGCGCTAAAGAAAAAAGTCACTTACAGCGCAGCATATAATGCTGAAACAGATGCCATAAACACACCTTTAAATTCCTTGTTGCAGCAGGTTGCATCGTTGATCTTGTCACAAAATCCTGGTCTTTCGGTTCTGGACACCATTACCTATGGCAGTTCGAGAATGGAAGATGCCCCTTTATACAACAACAGACCCGATGCACTGAACGCTGACTGTTTTGCGAATCGCTATTATGAATCCGACGTCATTTTTATCGGCACAGACAAAAACAACGTGTGTCTCTCTATAAATTTCTTTCAGGGAGAACTGGTGGTTGCAATGAACATGACACCGCATATGGAACAGAAGTATGTAGATGCCTGGCAAGATTTAGGTTTAAGCAAACAACTTCCGTTCTACGCAGTAGGTAAAGCGTCGCGCTCGTTTAATTTTAGTGCCGGCTATGTAAATTGGTATTCATACACATTGCCTTACCGAATCGTGGACAACGCAATCAGCATAAGCGTTTTGTATTGGGATACAACATACAGCAGAGGCTATTCTTTCATAAACGGAACAGATCAAAGCGACGGCACCGATTTGGTCATATACACCACCGATGAAGGAAATGGCAAAAAAGGACTTGGTGGGGCAATATGGACCTGGGGAAGGATCAGCTCAAACAAATATTATCAAAGACCATGCATACTGGTCTGGAGTTTTTCAGAAAACTTGTCAAACAACATGGCCAAGTACATCGGTTTGTCTTATTACACCAATTCTCCGTCCGAGGCTGAGCAAGTAATCTGCAACGCTCAATACGACATAAGACAATGGTTCTGTGCGGACAACAATTATTACTACTACTGCATGAACGGGCAGTTCTTTGCTATATGGCACACGCTCGGTGGTTCAACCGGATGTGTTGATGGTAATTACAAGCGTGTCAATTCAATGAAGCTTTATGATGCCGTCAACAGAGCCTATGAAGAATCGCAAGGGGGAATAGAGCCTGGTTCAACGAACAGTTATTTCGTTTCCGTTTTATGTTCGGCTTATAACTTGCCAAGACTGGATCCTGGACAGGCATACATCAGGCGAATGCGAATACCGGGGTGGAATGCTAATTGTAAGGGGGAGATCTACTTATTGTGGTCTCCCTCTTTAGTTGGAGCAAACTCTGGCGACATCGTCGAGGTTGGAGATAAGAAGTATGCCGTTATCACCGAAGGCGCTCTGTGTTGGGTGACTAGGGCGGATTAAATGGCAATACTTACCTTAAATGAAATTTACGCAAGCGGGGGTAATCTCCCGCTTTATTGTTTGCGCATAACCAACTCCGAAATCGGCACCCTGCGTTATGTTTTGGCAAATGAAAATATGATCCTCGGCGGAGAGGAATACCTAGCCTCAGGGTTCACCATTTCACTTCCTGAACGTTCGGACTCGGGGTTTACGGATTTGTCTTTCGGCGTATGCAATGTTTCGGGTGAGGTTTATGGCTATATCAGGCAATTGCAGGAAGGCGTTATACCGAAGTCTACCTATATAACGCTAGAGCAGTTTCACCCCGATTCGCTAGATTTGCTCTACAGCCTGACTCTTACTATGACGGGCGTTCAGTTAGACAACAAAGAAGCGGTGTTTACTGCATCATTTGCGGACATGCTGAACACTGAATTTCCAAAACTTAGATACACCGCAAACAATGCTCCAGGACTTAAATATGTGGCAAGTTAATCTCAACCGTTATCTTTTGAGCCGGCACGTTCGAGGTGGCCGCAGCTTTCCTAATCTTGATTGCTGGGGGTTGGTGCGTGATGTGTATAAATCTATTGGGGCGACATTGCCTGAGTTCGTTGATTTTGAACAATGCACTATGCATAAAGCGGCGAAAAGTTGTATTGCTGAGCATTTATTTTTTGAAGTGGATGAGCCGCAAGACTTTGACGTAATCGCATTTTTCAGAAAAAACCGGCTCTTTCACGTAGGGATTTGTTACCAAAACAAAATCCTTCATACCACCCAAAACAGAAATTGCTGCTATGAGCCGATTTCTAATTTTTTATCCCATTCTGACAATATTTGTGTGAGGTATTACCGATGCAAATTGCTGTATTTTCACGAGAAAACTTAACTAAACCCCTAGAAAGTTTAAGCGTAAACTCTCAAGGTTTGACTATCGAAACGCTGCTCATCAAACAGTGCTCTGCCTACAAAACAGAGTTTAATAATTATGTTTCTGCCTATGCAGATTTACACAAGATCGAGCATCAAGATTGGGGGGACTTTGATTTAACCCATACCAAAGAGCTGATGTTCGTCATTGAGCCTGGCGCTTCACTATCAGGTGCTGCTATTGCTGCAATCATTGCGGCGGTCATAGCCGTGGCGTCTACTGCTTTTTCTCTTATTATGATGAACAAGCTGAGCAGTTCAAATACGGGTAACACCAAGACAGGTAGCACAATTTACGACGTAAATGCTCAGGGCAACAAAGTAAAACTTCAGGCGGTTATACCAGAAAATTTTGGTTACTTTAAAAAATTTCCCGATTATCTATGCGACGCCCACTCTTTTTACCGCAACAACAATTATTTTATAGATTTGGTGTTATGCCAGGGACGAGGTTTTTACTCCTACTCAAAAAAGCATGATGATATATACATTGCCAACACTCCGCTGTCTGAACTAAACAACGGCTCTGTGCAAGTAAAAATATATGAGCCAGGCACAGTCATCACCAAAGAAAATTCAATTGAAGATGGTTGTTGGTATGGTTGGTACTCATCAATTGAGGTAACCCGTCAAGGTAAAACCTTAAAAGGTGCGGTTGAGGAAGCTAAAAGCGGAACAGCAACATTGTCGGTATCCTTTGGCTCGCAATCCTTTATTGCTCATAAATACACTCAAACAATCTATGCTTCAGGATCATCGGGTCCATCATACAGAAGTGTTAAAACAAGTTATAACTTACCATGGAAGGCAGGCTCTTATTTTCATATAAGTGGAACGCCAGGCATAAGGTTGGTTTCACTAGGATCAGATAAAGTTTTGGGTGTCATAACTGAGCAAGGTCTGTGTGTTCTATACTTAAAATTAAGCGATAATATTAGTAATTTAAATTACTTAAGAGCAAGAAAGACTGAGAGCGTTGATGGATTTGAAAGCATTGTTGCTGCTGGCGACTTGCTGAGAATAACCCTCAACAGGACATCCACCACAAAATACATCTCCTCTGCGATGGGTTCGCAGGGGCCGTCAACCGAAACAGCGAGTGCCACCAATACATCAAATTTTGATGCGGAAATTTTAGCGTTGGAACAATACACTAACGAAAACAAAGAGCGTTGCATAGCGGTAACTTTAAGTTTGACTGAGGCAGATATTCCAAAATATCCTGACTATCCTACTCCGAGGGGCAAACTTGTAGCGCAATCTCAAAGTGACGAACTTTCTTGCTATCAGCCAATTCCTGCAGACTACCCATACGACTCGGATGATGGTTTGTATCTTTTGGAAAGCAGCGCTGACGGTATTACATACTGCAAGAGATCTTCTGATGATTATGTAGCGATTAAAGATTTTGAGTTTTGGAGTCAAGGCGTAACTAGCGCAGACATCACTTTTACATTGGATGAAAACTCCAGCGACAGTGCTGGCAATTTTATTGGTCCCTTCAGAGCTTGCCCTGTTGGTGCTGTTTCTAATAAATTTGAATTAGATTTTTCATTTCCTCAAGGTCTAGGCTATTTAACTGATGATGGTGATTTTGATGAACGCACCATATCCATCCAAATTGACTACCGCTTAGTTGATTCGAATGACGCTTGGCAGACAATCACGCAAACCTGGACCAACAACACTAACGACGAACTGGCTTACACCATTCCTATAGACGTTCCTGTTTCTGGAAATTATGAATTTCGTTGCAAAAATCTAACACCCGATGAAGATTCCACCCGAGTCCTTCGAGAATGCAAATGGATCGGTCTTAAAAGCTGCATAACCACTCAAAACAAATATGACGACATGACCGTGATTATTTGCAGATTCAAAGGCACTGAAACTTTGTCTGAGTTATCTGAAAATCAAATATGGACTTTGTGGACGCGAAAACTGCCAACCCTTGATTGTAAAAATGCTGATTTAAATGATGGCAATAAGATGGTGGCAACGCGTGATCTCGCACCAGTGGTTAAATACATCTGCGACAACTCAAAATACAAGGGGATCATAAACACCACTTCCCTCAAGCAATTTGATGCTTATTGGAAAGCCAAAGGTTTGTATTTAGACGGAACGCTTGATGATGACAATACTCTGCTGGAGGCTTTAAAGGATGTTCTGAAGGCCGGTTTTTCAAGTTTAACCGTTCACGAAAACAAACTCAGTTTTTGCAGACTCCACAAACTTGAAAACAACGAGCCTTTAACTCAAATATTTACACCACAGAATTTAACCTCATCGCCCAAAGCAACCATTACGTTAAGACGCGATAATTCCGTCGATGAGATTGTGGTTGAATACATAGATCCCGCAACCTACAAAACAGCAACACGTTACGTTCACCTTGATGATCTCGCCAAAGCTGTTGTTACCCTCTATCCAACTAGTAATAACCAAGAAACCTTAAATGCCTTCGGTGTGGTTCAAGAAAGGGTGGCTGTTGCTATGGGATTAAGGCGACTCAGATATCTGATTTACACCAATACCAAGTATGAGATTAAAACAGAACTCGACGGTCTGAATTGTCAGTTCAACGACATCGTTGGTTTGGTGCTCGACCATAATCTTAGCAATACCACAGGCAGAATTTTAGGTGTCGAAAATGATGTTATAGAGGTGGACAGAGAAATTCCCGCAGCCAAAGACTACGGAATAATTTACATCAGAAAGCTTGACGGTTCGATGTGCCAAACAGAATACACCAGAATCGACAGCCGTCATTTGCAGTTATCCCAGAATTTGCCTTTCCCCTGGAATGAAGAATACGGAAGTTCTCTTGAATATCCTTTCTTTGCCATAGGCGAACTTATCAAATGCTGGGTTACCGACGTCAAACCCAACAACAAATCATGCTCTTTGGAATTGGTGAATTATGACGAGCGCGTATTTGTTGATGATTTATAGGAGACAAGAATGAAAATAATCGCTTTTTGCGTTTTAGACGAAAGCTATATAGATCCCGCAATTGTGGCATTAAGGAGTTTCTGCCAATGGAACAGCGGAATCGAAGTCCTATGTTATGCAGAAAAAGGAGCAAATTACTCAAGGCTGCGTCAAGCACTTGATGGATATCTTGTAACCATCAAAGAGGTTGCTTTTCCAAAGGAGGAGATTTTTGACAAAGCAGGTGGCAAATATCTGTTAATACCTAATAGCGCAATGCCAGCAATCTCGCAAAGACTTATCTGCCTTGATGAATTGAAGGAAAAATACGACTTAATCATCAATTTTGATTTGGACACTCTGTTCTGCAATTCAATCAAAAATGCCCTAGTAGGTGCCGACGCAAACCATATTTATGGCGTGGATGAAAAAGAAAACCGTGACAGATGGATAAACAACTTCGGACTGAATGAATGGATACCAAGTGGCAGATATTTCAATACCGGATTTGTCATTTATGGCTGTGAAGTTTTAAAGAAGTTCTCCTTATACAAAACTTACTTGAAAGCCATGAAAGAAACCCCCGAACGCTTTAACTGCCCGGAGCAGGATTTCTTGAATTACTTTTTGCACGAGCATTTGGTTTTGCTCAAGCCTTGCTACAACTTGATGTTTACCGACAGACTTTATTCATCATTGGCACCCGTGATGGTGCATTTCTACGGTTCGCTAAAACCATGGAATTCCGCCTATATGGGAAATGCTGATTTTTATTATGACAGATACAGAAAAGCGACACGCCAATGCAGACGATGGTTATCATCAAATTTTATGAGCGACTGTTAGGTCGCTTTTTTATGGGAGAAAAATATGAAGGAATTTTGGACTATTACACAATTAGTGTTTTCAGCTTTAGGAGGCTGGTTAGGTTATTTTATGGGAGGATATGACGGTCTTTTGTATGCTCTGATTATTTTTGTGTTTGTCGATTATCTCACGGGAATTATGTGCGCGATCACCGACAAAAAGTTATCTTCAAAAACTGGATTTAAGGGCCTTTTTCGGAAGATCCTTATTTTTATTATGGTTGGTGTTGCCAACATCATAGACACCAATGTGATGGGGCAAGCAGGTGTATTAAGAACCCTGGTGATTTTCTTTTACCTCTCCAACGAAGGCATATCGCTCTTTGAAAATGCCGCTCATCTAGGCCTTCCTGTACCTGCCAAATTAAAGGAAATTTTAGAACAGATTCATGAAAGAACCGAACCTAAGGAGAAGAAAAATGACCAATAGTTCACTAGTTAAATACACTCAGCTAAGCCCAAACCATTCAGGGAAAAGAACTCACGAAATCGACCGCATCACCCCTCACTGTGTGGTGGGTCAGCTTTCGGTTGAGAAGATTTGTGGGGGTTTTGCTGATAAAAACAGAAAAGCCAGCTGTAACTACTGCATCGGGGCTGACGGCAGAATCGGACTCTGTGTTGATGAGCAGAATCGCTCCTGGTGCTCATCATCAAGAGACAACGACCAGCGAGCTGTTACCATCGAATGCGCGTCTGACACTTTTGCTCCCTACAAAATGACAGACGAGGTGTTTAATTCCTTGGTGGAGTTATGCGTCGATATCTGCAAACGCAATGGCAAAAATAAGCTGATTTGGATTGCGGATAAGGAAAAGGCTCTGAATTACCGACTTAAAGATGGTGAAATGCTGCTGACGGTCCATCGTTGGTTTGCCAAAAAGGAATGCCCTGGAGAATGGTTGTATGCAAGATTGGGAGATCTTGCATATAGGGTTAATAAACAATTGTAATTTAGTTAAATCACCAGCACGCAATTGCGTGCTGGATAGATTGAGCTCCTTGCGTCGCTCGATTAAAGATTGATTTTTAAAACTAGGATAAGGACGTTATTCTCGCTTATTTTTTCCAATGGCAAACGCCGGCAATTTTATCTTTAACTTTATCAATACCTGTTAAATCAAAAGTGACATTAATGTCTCCGCTTTGAAAAGGAGTAAATTTAACAATAAGTTTTTTCTTGTTAGCCATTTTCTTTAAAAGATTTATAGGATTACGCGCAAATAAAGCATCACAGCTGGTACTAGAAGTCCATGTTTCATGGTACGGCTTATCATCGTCAAACTTTAATCCTATTTTCATTCCATCAAAGCAAGTCATAGTTACATCAAAGTCGATGAGTATATCTGTTTTGTTGTCTTTGCACCTAACCCACATTTTAGGATATTTTTTCTGATTAAAGTGTCCAATAAAATAATCAATAGTTCTATTTTCAAAGTAAACATTTTTATTTCCATTAAATTCATCTTCTGCAGCAGAGATATCCCATACACCGAATGCGTTGAGTATAGAATCATCCGTATTCTGTTTAGATGAATTATCTTGAATACTGGAACTTAAATTCTTTGGTTTGTTACTACTTTCGGTAGGGGACGTATTCTCTGCTTCAGTTACTATTCTCTTAATATTTGAAGCTTTAGATTGTTCTGCATTTTGTTTGTATTCATCATAAGAATTTTTTCCCAAAAAATATGGAACGATAACAAGACCGATAAAGATAAGAACTAACCAAGTTCCACAGCCAGTCTTTTTAGGAATCCATTCAAAATCACAAGCAACACATTTTTTTCCTTTGGCATTATCTACTACACATGAACTGCCACATTTAGGACATTTCATTAAAAACTCCCAGCATAAAAATTTTAATCTTAAAAGAATTTTGACGTTAGATTTGAACGACAATAAAAGCAGAATTCAATCCCAACGTACAAAAAAAATCTCATCACAAAGTTTACCACTGTTTTTCTTTTTTTTGACCAGTTTTAGATAAATTTTAACTCTTGATTTGTGATCAAACTAAAAAAAGATGTGTTTGTTAGTTCTTGGTTACTTTGTTGCTTTGAAATTTTGAACACTATAGAGTATCAAGTAATAATGTACAAAAAATCTTAAATAAAAATGTACAAAACCCTTTTGTAAAAATTTCTTGTTTCTGAGCATTAGCAAGTAGAAATAAATTTTTATAGGAGAGTTGTCCATGCAAGTGACTCAGGTTACATCATCAAATATGCCAGCTATGTCAGTTGGCAATATCACTCAAGAACAATTAGTGCAAGAATTCAATTTTATTCAAGCTCAAAGAATCACTCAAAATATGCTCTTAAATGGTCTTATAACTGATAGGGACAATGATCACCGAGCC